>Ga0207658_10000178_pt1 | contig 68257 bp, 40 predicted proteins | sample KBSS33metaG_FD_184322 | JGI IMG/M metagenome (GOLD analysis project Ga0207658, IMG submission 184322) | Switchgrass rhizosphere microbial communities from Kellogg Biological Station, Michigan, USA - KBS S3-3 metaG (SPAdes) (version 2) | ecosystem: Host-associated > Plants > Roots > Rhizosphere...
TCCTCGACCCGTCTGCCGGATCCGGCAAACGGGTCGAGGACGATATCGCGCCGCGCCGAGGCGTCCATGATGGCGTCGGCGATCAGCGCCACCGGCTTCACCGTCGGATGCAGATCGAGCAGATTGCCTTCGTCCGTGGCGCGGGCGAACGAGACTTGACCTGGGTAGCGCCAAATGTTCGTGCGCGTCCTTCCGTACCGACCGAGCTGAACATTGTTGGTGTGCGATGCCTTGCCCGCCTTGAACACCCACACCCACTCATGCTGCGACCGGTAGAGACTGCCCATGCCCCCGGTCCCTTTATCCCAGACGCAGCAGTTCTTCACCTCGCTGTAGACGCCGCTGGCGGCATCGAGGTATTCGCCGGCATGGCGCCAGTCGGAACACACATAGTGAAGTGAGCCGTCGTCGCTGTAGCGCACGGCGAGTCGAAACGCGCTGCGAAGGAAATCGGTGAAAGCCGCGCTGCTGAGTTCGCCGGACGCTTGAACAAACTCGCCGTGCTTCTTTTTACCCAGGCCACTGACGTTGCCGGCGATCCGGACATTGTAAGGTGGGTCAAAGAAAGCCATCGCGGCGCGTTCACCTGGCATCAGTCGCTCGTAAGTCTCTGGAAGCAACGCGTCGCCGCAGACGATGCGGTGATCGGGGCCGAGCTGCCACACGTCACCCAGACGGCTGACCGTAGGTTCCAGCTCGACGGTTGCATCGTCGGGATCCGGCCCATCCGCCTCTTCCGCGGGCTGCAAGATGACGTCGATCTCGCCCATCGAGAAACCCGTCGAGGTGACATCGAAGTCGAGGTCAATCGATGAAAGCTCGGCAAAGCTTCCCGCCAGAAACGCACCGTCCCAGCTCGACAGCTCGTTCATGCGGTTGTCGGCGATCGCGTACGCCTTCTTCTGTTGCGGCGTCAGATGGTCCAGACAGACTGTCGGAACCTCACGAAGGCCCAGCTTGATGGCGGCAGCGAGCCGGCCGTTGCCGGCGATGACCTCGTTACGAGCGTCGACCAGCAAGGGTGCATTGAAGCCAAACTCCAGGATTGACTTGCCGATCAGATCGATCTGTTCAGAGGAGTGTGCGCGGGGATTGACCGGATTGGCGGTCAGTTCGGCGATCGCGCGATAGACGATGGACAAAGGAGGCCGTTGGCGAGGGGCGCGGCGGGCCGGAGTGTTGCGCTGCTTCATGAGCTTCTCCACTGCGGAGGGATTTCCGCAGGGAGATGTATGTAGAGCACCTCGGTTCGGGGTGCGCAGGGCAAGACGGGTAGTTGCTACCCGTCTTTCATTTCACTCTTCTTAGCTATCTGAGCGTGTGCGGCGCCGACCGCAGGCAACCGGCTACGACAAAGGGCCACGAAGTCGGCTTTCCAACGTGCGCGATCCTCAGCAACCAACGTTTCCTTGGGTCCGAACTGATCAAAGATGTCCGCAAACATCTTTTCCGCTTTAGAGAGCGCCTCAGCGTGCTCCTTTAGATGCATCCCTGAACTCTTCTGTCGCTTCATTTGATCGATTGCCGCCTCGCCACGGATCCGAATGTCGGTCAAGGGCAAGACAAGCGTGCCGTCGCGGACGGCATCGCTCCCCAGCGTGCGCACGACCGCATGAGGCAATTTACTTCGATCAATAGCATTCGCAAGTTCGGCGGCTGCGGCGACGATCCTCTCAATCGATACCCGGATGTGCGCTGGCTGGGGTATGTCAGCCACGCGAGCCATGCGTGTCGCGTGAAACTCCAGTGCGTATCCAACCGCGGCATACGCTTCCTTTTTCTTTTTCCTGCTTGTTGCTTTCGTGAAATGCAGACACTCGGCTAGGTCAGCGAGGAACGCACGCTCCAAAGCGACCGGCGTTGAGCCGATCATCTGAAACTCCTTCGGCTTAGTCTTTGTAGGCACGCCGACGATCGCGCGGGGTACTACTTAATGAGCAAACTGCGCTCAGTCTTGCCCGCCTTGATCGCGGCCGCGTACCAGTGCGACTGGCGACCACGGGCGGACCAGGTCTGCGACTTGTCGGTGGGGTTGCGATACTTTTGCTTCGCTTTTCCGCTGGGCGCGCCCCGACCGCGAATCTTATGCCCCATCAGCTCCGCATAGTCGAAGCCTTCGGTGGTGATCATCGCCATGACCTTGTCGCGAACCCGAGCGAGGTTCTCAACCTGCAGTTCGCCAAGACGCACTTGGATGCGGGCCATCAGTTCGGTGAGCTGCTGGAGGTTCAATTTCGAGATGTCGACTGCCATGCACAACCTCCAAGAGAACTAGTTCGCAGTGTCACATTATTCGATTCCGGCGGCATGCGCCGTGAAGACTCGTCAAGCCGTGGGGCTCATCCCCCCTCGCACACTCGCTGATTGGCGTCCAAACCGTGATCAGGACTGCGCACGGATCTATGGCGATCTCAAGGCATGCATTTTGCATCGTCGGAAATACGCGCACCAATGCCCCACCTTCAAGTAAGGACGCCTCGCTTGTGACCAAGCTGCATCGATTCCAGCGCTACTCGCAACCTGAAAACGTCGTGACCAACAATGTGCTCATGCTGCTGTCTCGAATGTATGAGTATCGTTCGAGCAAGTTCGAGCGCGTTCTCGGTCGTCTGATGCCTCCTAAAGTCAACGAGGCGAACGCGATCGAGATAGGCCCGCGCTTCACGCAACAGATCAAGGGCCCCAAGCGTGTTGCGGACGGCCTCATCCGCCAGTCTGGGTTCGACCTCCTCATCGAAACCAAATTGCATAGCAGCTTCGATGTCGATCAAGCGATCGATCATCTCGAACACATAGTGCCGTCGTCGCAGGCGATCCTAATGCTTCTCGGACGTGAGCCTCGTGCCGATGATGCGGCGCTAAACCGGCTATACGCAGCCGCCGCTTCCCTGCCGCGCGTGCAGATTGTCGTGTGTTCCTTCAAAGCCTTGATCGATGCGTGTCGCAGTGAGGTTGCACTTCATGAAGACGAGCTTGGCGAGATGATTGATGACTTTGAGGATTTCTGCTTGGACGAAGACATTCTCCCGATCGACGATCAAACGCTCTTCGTTCCTCCCTGCAGCGAATCGTTGCAAGAGAATCTGCGATGGTCACTCTACTACTGTCCCGCAACGCGACCGCGTCGTTCTGGCCTGTGGTTCGGACCGTACGGCGATAAACGGGTTCATGCGATTGGCCGCATCGACAAAGTGGTCGACGTAGCTTCAGACGGACAGCGCCTCACGACGACATCAGCCGTCACTGATGAAGAACGGTCTCGAATCCTAGGAGCGATCGACGACGCAAAGGCTCGCGGATGGGACTTACTCGAACAAGCGCACACGTTCTACTTGTGCTCCGATATGCAGCCGACGACGTTCGCCAAAGACAGTCCGGGAGGCATTCCGGGACACCGCTATTTTGATTTGTCGCCGATCCGTCAAAGCCGCACAGAGCCTTTAAGCGCGCGGCTCATTGCGGAGCGCTTGCGCGACCGCCGATGGAGCGAACTGTAGGGGCTAGGCTTCCCACCCAGAGGACACCATGGCAAGGACCCAGGGACACGGTAACCCAGATTGGACCAGAGACGAGGTGATCCTCGCGCTCGATCTCTATCTCGACTGCGATGGTCGGGTCCCTGGAGCAGAGGACCCGCGCGTCGTAGCGTTGTCGCGCCTTCTACAGAATCTACCAATCCACGCGCTAGAAGCGAAAAACGATCGCTTCCGCAATCCGGATGGCGTAGTTTTCAAGGTGGGAAATTTGCGCAGCGTGGCGACAGGCAGAGGGCTTGGCAACGTAGCTGCGGTTGATCGCTTCGTATGGTCGGAATTTGGCGACAAACCATCATTGGCGAGGGTGCTGGCAGAACGAATCCGATCCCAGGTGGAAGAGCCGGAGGTATCGCGGTCCGATATTGAGGCGGTCGACAGTGACGAAGAATTCGCGGAGGGACGTATCATCACAGCACTTCACAAAAGACGCGAACGTCATCCTCTAATCCGCAAGAAGCTGTTGGTAGCGCGCCTGAAGATTGGTCCGCTTGCCTGCGATACGTGCGACTTTGTGCCAGCAGCGACAGAATCAATGATGATTGAAGCTGCTTTTGAGGCGCACCATTTGGAGCCTTTGGCATCGCCTGATCGCAGAGAACGCGGCACCCGTGTGAACGACCTCGCGCTTCTGTGCGCGACTTGTCATCGTCTGATCCACCGCGCCATGCACTTGTACCATCGGCAGGTAAGCATTTCCGAATTGCGGCGAATGCTGAACCTCAGCCGCTTCAATGCCGCTGTATCCACAGATCGGTCAACCTAGAAACTCTACATCGCCGTCGTGCAATTCTCACTTGTGTTTACTACCACCTCATCTTGGAGGGCATGATATGGCAGTCAGTGTTTCAGGCCCTCTACAAGCAATTGAGGGAAAGCGCACCTCGGCAAAGTGCTTCTCGGACTGGAAGAATACTTTTGCGGCCCGATCTGTACCCTGGACGAATTCTTGCCTGTGGAGCGAATCCGTCGGAATTGCAGGTACTTTCTACAATACTTTTCGTAAAGGCAAGCCAGTCTTCTGGATCGCATTTGCGGATAGTCCTGTGGGTTTCCGGCAACGGTTCATCGTAGAAGTCAATCCGCCTTGCTCAGGGATTGACCGTCGCTTTCAAGGTGTTTTCGCTGAAGATCAGAAAGGACGGCGATACGTTCTTCACAGAGGCGCGCTGCATCCTGCTAAACAACGCATTGCACCCAAAGATTTCTTCAAGACGACAACGGTTCAGCTCCACGACGTGGAGTTCAGTGACGGCAGCATCGATCGGTGTGCGATGGTCGCGCCGCTTGACTATGGGCCGGACCTAGGTATCGAAGGGTTGGCCCAATTTGTTAGAGATTGTTCGAATGCCCGCGACAAACTCGACACTGGCGACGAGGATAGCGAGTTGGAGCGGCGCGTTTTCGGACTAGAAGATGGAATGCCGGAACTACGAGGTAACTTCTCGATTTCAGGGCGCGATTCGAGTATGGGAAAGCGGCGCCATGGTGAGGTATGGAACGAACTCAAGTCCGAACTCGCACGTCTCAAACTTCGGCCATCGAACGCGAGGGTCGGTCGATATGGACCAGACATCTATACCCGAGCTGGAAAACCTCTGGCGCTCTTTGAGATCAAGGTCGTCGGTGACAGCGGGTCTTTGCAACAAGCCCTGGGGCAACTCTTAATCTACCAGGAACTCTTAGGCGACGATCGCACCAAGGTTCTTGTTGTTCCCAGGGAACCGCCTGTAGCTATTCAACGGGCACTGCATCGGCACGGTGTCGAATGGCTGACGTACGGAGACCCTGACCAGCCGAAGTTCGATCGTCGAGATTTGGCGCGTATGTTTGATGTGTAGCAGGGACATACAACGAACTGCGCCAACTCCGGAGTAAAGTACAATCTGGAGGCAAGTTGCTCGCGATCGACAACAGTGCCCCCAGTGTTAGAGCGGGACCGCGGGCAGGCCTTCGAAACGCGGTTGGAACACCCGCTTGCATTAGCCCATGAATGCCTAGCGCACCGGGGGCAGTCCACTTGTACCATCAGCACGTGAGCATCACCGAACTGCGGCAGCTGTTGAATTGCGGCGACTCCTGAGTCCGATAACGTCAGGCGCATAGCGTCGGTTGGGTGCGATCGCCCAAATCCTTCGCGCACTCAGTAGTAGTAGGTAAGCGAACGTCGATTCCCTCCTGCTCGATCGTTCGCGGCAGCATGTGTTGGGAAAGTGCTTCCCAACTGGCATCGTGAGCATGTCGTGCCATGTTGATACGAGTGGCTTCCGTAGCTTCGGAATAGGTAGCCTCATTCAACTGACTGGCATCCATCAACCAAGGATGGAAAGCATGCCGACGGATGCACCTGCTTCTTAGGTGTGCTGCAATCCTGAACCCGCCTTGATCAATGTCGCCCCAATGGCAGATGGGTGTCTGCTCGGAGATTGCTTCCAAGATGTTTGCGTATGCGCGACACCAGCTGGGCGATGGCATCCCCCCCGTGTAGAGGATCAAGCCGGTACTTGCATCCGGATGTTGGCTGGCCTGATGGAAAGTAGTCAGGTTCTCGATGCTCAACACCCAGGTGGGCGCTCCCGAATATCCGACGACGTGCTGGTTGGAAACGCCAATGAATGGCCATGCGATTGTGCAGTCTTGCGACAAGCCCAGTTTCAGGCTGCCGGCGCCCGCAACTAGGAAAGGCTGAGGTTCCTTGACCAGCCCCAAGGCGCTGAACACTTCTTCGCGCCGCCTTGCAGGCGAAGCGATGTGTTCGGCAGTAAGCAGATCGATGTGACGTGTAAGCGTTTCGATTCGCTTCGTATCATGAAACAAGTTGCGACTGAGAACGCGGAGGATCTGGTCATTTCCATTTCCTCTCCTCAGCGTCTCAAGTACGCGCAACGCATCCCCGAAATCGGACGCGCTATCCGTACCAAGTTTACGGGGCGATTTCAGGTTACCCCAGGCTTCCAGCAACTCAGCCACCCGTGGATATGTCATCAACCAAGGACTCAAGGTGACCTGCGCCACCCGTACCGCTTCAGAAGTAGCGATAGTGCCGAGAAAAGTCGCAAGCTTGTGTGCATCCACCAGACGGACTTTTTCCAGGGGACGATCTTCGCCGCCTTGTTTGGCCCACCGCAGTTGCACGGTACCGGCACGCTCGGCGGCAGAAAAACGAGCATGGCAATGTTGGCGCTGCTCGTAGCTTTGCCGCCAGTATGGAGAATCCTTAGTAGTAAAAGCGACTTGGATGGCCCGGCTGGAGCCGTGCAGCAAAGCGCGCTGACCTCGCTGCAGCAGGTCGGCCAAGACCTCGTCAGCCAGTGACATGTTCGGTTTCCGCGATCTTTATCATGGCTTGTTCTAGCAACTCCGGATGCAGTAGATAGTTGTCACTCTGCAGGAGCTCGCGTGCTTCGTCGAGAACGACATTCTTGGTCAACTGCACGGTGCGCGAACCGTAACGAGCCATGTCGTAGTAGATATCGAGGAATGAAGACATTTTAGCTTGATCCGTTTCGGGACCGGCCATGATCAGCTGCAGGCCGAGGGCATTGAGGTAGTCGGCAGTGGCACGGACATTTTGCGCGTCCATCTTCTCGAACGCTTCGTCCAGCAACATGAGACCGCCACCGGCTTGGCTGCCGCGGGCCTTGCCGTAGGCCGCCGCCAATGCTGCGCCGAAGATCACGTACAACGGTGTGCGGTGTTCGCCGCCGGAGCCTGGCCCCAGACGTTTGCTCAACAGACCGATGGATTTGTTCTGGGTGAAGATTTCCACGTCGTAGCTGAAGAAACGCCGGTGGTCGTTGAGCGGGCTAGTTTCCTGCAATAACTCGGAACTGGCATCGCCTTCAACCAACGCCCTGAATTCCTCTGGTACCTTGCCAGCGCCGCCAAAAATATCCTCTTCAGCATCGCCATGCTCGCGCACACGCTTGAGGAAGTCATGCAAGGCACGGTGGGGTTCGACCGTCGCATATTTGAAGCGATAGCGCTCTCCATTGCTGAATTCCGGCGCGTGCTTCAACACTTCATTCAACCCGTTGATCTGTTCCTCGATGGCCTCAAAGCCCTCTAGCAATGTTTGCGCCACATCGGTTCGAAATACCTTGACTGCTGCTTCATAGGCTTCCTGCGATTTGGCCTCTTGATCGACCAATTCGAGGTCCTCCAGACGATGTTTATCCTCGAGGATATACCTATAAGCACGTTCCCACTGGCTGCTGGCAATGTCGATATTCTGTAGTTGGAAGTCGCGGATGTAGAGACTAAATTTCTCCCATGCCTCACGATCATGGTTGGTCGCAGCCGTGTCGGCGTTCCGGATCGCGATCTGCAGCGCGGGCAGCAGCTCGAGCCAGTTGTTGCCGTGGCGTTCGTCGTACCGCTCGCGGTGGCGATCCACTTCATTAGCGTCGTATAGCAGATGTTGGCGTGTCTTGGTCTCATCCAGCGTGGCCAAGCTTTGTCGCTGGGCGAGGCCATCGATGTGGTTCCTCGCGTTGCCCAATTCGGTTTCTAATTTAGACTTTAGCCCGATCAGATGATTTTCGGTGGCATCCGCATCGGCTAGCCGCTTGCTGGCCGATGCAAAGTTGGTGTTCAGCCCAGTCAGCCGATCCGACTGGGTGGAAATCAAGGCTTCGCGCAGGTCGGAGAGTTCTCGATTGCCTGCGGCAGAGGTGGTGAACAGCGCTTCCATCCGGGGATATGTGGTCTCGATGTCAGCAAACAGGGCCAAACGCTGCTCGATGGGGGCGATGAGTTCGACTTGCTGGCTGGCGCGCGCTAGTGCGTCTTTGGCTTGGTCATAAGCCATTTGAGCCATATGACGCTGCGCGTCGCTGTTACCGCGGCCAATTAGCAGCGCATCACGTGCGGACAGCCGCAGGCGTTCCACGCCGCCACCGGAGCTAACCATGCCGTCGCTGGAAATCGCTTTGGTGCCAGTCTGCAATTGCTCGGCACTGTTAGCCAGAGACAACTGCCCTAGCTCTCCCTGCAAATAGCGGACAGCGGCTTTGTCCTCTCCTTCGATCAATTGCGCAGCGAACTTGCCGCCTCCCTTAGCGATCCAGGGCTTACCGCGCGAAGGCAGGGCCAGCTTGACCCGGAAGATGCTGCGCGCCTCTTTGTGTTCCTTGTATGTTCGTATGGCATCCAACTCCCGAGCCTCGGGCACCAGCAGGGCATCGACGTGGATGCCCAGATAGGCTTCCAGCGCCGGCTGCCATTGCGGGTCGGCGATCTTCACCAAATCGCAGATCGGGTTAGCGTTAATTCCTTCGTCGGCCAACAAGCGCTGCAGGGAGAGGACTTCACGGCGCACTGGTGTAAGGCCACGCTGCGTTCGTTCCCATGCCATCTTTGCATCGCGCAAATCGTCTTTGGCTTTCTCGGCCTCGCGCTCGGCGGTGGACAAGGCCTTGTTGACCAGGCCGCGTATCCGGGCCATCGATTGCATGCCGGATTGGATGGCAGTCGGCTCCGGAGCGTTAAGGGCATCGGATTGTCGTTGCAGGTCCAGCAATTGGATAACAGTGTTCTCAAAATTTCCCCGATAGTCCGCCATCATCGGCAGTTTCCCAGCGGAGACCGCCGTTTCCAACGCTAGCTTCAATAGGTTACCAAGTTCCTTGCGGGTGCTGGCGTGCTGGGTTTCCTTGTCTTTTAGGCGTTCGGATTCGCTGGCTTGTTTCAGGTATTCGGTGTCGGTGTGCAAAAGACGCAGTGTGCGGTCCCGAGCTTCCTGCGCTTCGGTCTTGTCGATCTCGGCCCGGTTGAGCTCCAGCGTGGCTGTTTCCAGTTGTTGGGCCAACCTCTCGGCCTTGTCCTGTTGCTCGCCCAACTCTTCGGAGACGCGTTCCACTTCATAGAGCGCGCGCAAAGCATCCAGATTGGCGTGGATGGTGCGCTCGCGTTTGACGAGGGCATATTTGCCGACGACTGCGCTGGCGCGCTCGATACGCTCGACCAAACGGCGAATCATCTCGCGCACTTCGCGAAATTGTTCCAGGCGTGTCCGAAACGCCTTCACGTTGGTCAGGCGTTGCTCGATGAGGTGCTGGCGCAAGGTCTCATTGAGATCGTCCACGTCCTTGTTGAGTTTGAGTGAACGTGCGAAGGCCGAGCGGATGGCTCGGGTATTGGGGCGTTCGCCTGGCGAAGCGAGACGACCTACGAAGAGTTGGCGCAGGAACTCCTCGCGGTTCTGGGTGAAGAAAGGTGAAGTGCCAGCCAGCGTACAAGCGTCCTTGGCCACATGCTGGAATTTGCGCCAGGGCAGAATCGTTTCCCTATCAGTTTCGAGGTCGACATGATCTCGGGTGCTCAATGCCACACCAGGCAGAATGTAGAGGCTGTTGAACGTATGATCTGGGTCTTCGACGCTGGCCGAGAGAGATACGCCGGCTGTGATCGGGATGTTCGTTTCCGGGTCGCGAAAAATGAGATTTATGTACGTATTTGCTGAAGTACGGCAACGTTCGGCATCACTTTGGCCGTAAACGCCAAGGCAGTATTCGCGCAGGGTGCGCGCGCGTTTCTTGCCTTCGCCGGAAGCGTTGAAGTGGGTCTTGTTGCCGTCGGCGGCAAGCAGCACTATTTGGAAAGCATCCAGCAAGGCTGTTTTGCCGGTGCCGTTGGGACCGAGGAAGGCGGTATTGCCGCCGAATTGCAGGTCTTCCCGCTCGTAGAGGAAGTATTGGACCATTCCCAGAGCCTCAAGCGGCTTCATCGGCGTCTTCCTCTTCCAGTGTGTTCGCATGCGCAGCCAGTTGTAGCAGAGCGGTTTCACCTAGCACATCTACGATTCCTGGGCGGATCACGATCTGGACGCGCTGCTCATCCCGGGTCTCTTCCAAGCGAACAATCCCGTACCGCTTCATAGCCTGCAGTTGCTCGTTAAGTACAGCGGTGGGAGGCAACTCGCGATTAAGCAGATCCTTGTAGGCGCGCTCCAGTTCAATCATGTCGATAAACGCCTCACCGGCGACGATCTCCGTGGCGTGCATTTTGTCATCGTATAAACGACGCAAAACCAGCGACAGACGGGTTTCGGCCAAGCGCATCTTTTCAGCAACGTATTGGTTGGGCGTGGCCACCACGTAACCCATGTGTGGGTTGTGGGTAATGATCATGCCGATCTCAGCAAGCAAAGCGTCGTAGTCCTTGCGGTGTTTAACGATTAGCTCGTAAGTGATGCGGCTACGCGGGTCACTGGCATACAGCACTTGTTCCATGATCAGCCGATAACCGGCCTTCTGATAGTCGCCTTCGGCGTATACCTGGCTTTGGGAGGATACGCGTTCCCAGTGGCTCATCGGACGTGCTCCCGCAGGATGTGGAATCGAGGGTGTTCGATGTACCGATTGCTGGTCATGCCTTCGGGCAGGAAGTTGATGTGTACGCCCTTGAGCATTTGTAGTTGAGGGTCCGACCGGCGCTGCGAAGGTGGGCAGGTACCATGCGCTGCGATCAGGAGCAGACGCTGATAGCAGCACAGATCATTGATTGAATCGATGGTGAGTTCATCTGATGTAATGGTGCGGCGCTGGCCAAGATGACGCACAACGTAGCTGGCCAGTTTCACCCTATTCACCAATCGGTTGTCAGCCATGTGTTTGCGCAGTTGTTCCATTGCAAGTTCCTGCAAGGTCGGCGGCCGCCTTTCCACGGCTGTCGCCACAGCGGGTTTTGCTACGGCGCGCGGCTTGGCCAGTAAGTCTTCGCCGGCATGCCGTAAACCGCTCGCCGCCGGTAGCGCGGGATGGCCTTCCTGCAGATGGTCGACGGCCTGCAAGGCGCGATTGAGCAACTTGTCCAGTTGCTTAGGCGCACGCATCTTGTATTCGATGAAAGAAATCGCGCGCTGGTTGGCATCGCGGATTTCCTCGTCCAGCCGTTGCAACTGCTCGTCTACGTCCTTTAGACGCATCAGCAGACGGGCGTCGCGTTCGTACAGGAACTCGGCACGGATGCGATCGCCGCCCGCCTTCTTCTCCTGATACCAAGCAACTAACGTTTCGCGTTGCGCTTCGTCATGCTGAAACTGCAAAACCAGCGCCAGGATCTGCGAGCGGTGCTGCAACGGATGATCTTTCGTGCGCAGTTCGCTGTAATCAGCGATGAAGACCTTTTCGACATATTCTTCGAAGAAGCCGCGGACGAACTCGCGCGCAGACGTGCGTTTCATCAGTTCGTCCATTAAATCTTGCACACGACAGCCCGTGTTAGCGATGTGGGCCATACATTGCTTAGCTTGTTTCGCCGCTTCGGCATATTGGTCGCGGCTAGCCTTGTCGTCGGCCACGGCACGAAGGTTTAGATAGATCGAACGAACCTTGCTGCCGAGGAATTCGGGTTCGTGGCGAGCAAACTCACATAGTACGGTATAGAACTGAGCGATGACTGGGCGAACGGTCACCATTTCAGCCACGCCGCGGCGGCGTTGACTGAGCCAGCCGGAGTCGATGAGGATGCGGACGATCTCATGTGCCCGGATGGTGATCGACGTTTCGAGTTCTTCTTCCCACGGGTCATCGGCGGCCAGCAGCGTTTCGATCTTGCGCACAACTACTGGTTTGGGGGTTTCCTCACCCGGCGAACGTCCGCCGTCGCCCCACATTTCGTCAATCAAGCGGCAGAGCAAGTTCCAGTAGCGGCGCCCATTGCTGGCGGCCAATGGGCGGAACAGTTCTGGAGACAGCCGAGCGAACAGCGGCGGGATGTCGTCTTGACCTGTTGGATTGGATGGACTCATTGGGATCCTTGGCGATTCCCCAACATAGGACTTTATACAACCCGATCTCGAAAATTGAGACAAGCCACGCGGGGGCGTTACTCAGAGCGCTTGCCAAACTCGTAGGTAATAGCGGAACTACCAAATATCCCCTGTCGCAACCGAAGATATGTGCGCCTGAGGTCAAACAGTTTGTTGAGGGATTGAAGGTGATCGAAAACGATCGCGCCGCACGCGATGTCGCTGCAGAGCCCCCATAGCTCTCGTCGGGATCAAACGCGGGTCAGCCACAGAGTTACGTGTCGTCTCATCTACGGGCGGGGATTGCATGAGCTGTGGTTGGCCGCCAAGATTGTCCGCCGGCAGCAAGCTCAATTTGACATAGCTGACGCAGCTGCCTCAAGCAGGCGATCCCGCACCGAAACTCCTACGCGCAACAATCCAAGTTCACGAGCGGCGGCAACAATCGCCCGCTCGCCAGCATCGCCGCGCTCGCTGACGCGTCGCATTAGGTCGACCAGTTCTTCAAGGCATATTTCGTCAACCTGACGGGCACAGCCTGGCGCGGGCGAACGAAAACTCACCGCACTTCCTGCATTGACGTCGAGGGGCCAGAAGAAGACACCGACTCGGTCTTTCGTGTGCTTGTACCGTGACGATGCCAACTCATCGATCCTCGACTGGATTCGAGCCCCAGTACGCTGCCAGCCGTGCGCCCTTGCGATACGGCGGGCAAGAATGACATCGAGAACCGGCCCCTCTTTACTTACAACATGGTCAATCATCCTGAGGAGTGTTGCGTCGTACCCCGGGTCGAAGAACGATTCAGGGTCGACCGCGCTGACAGCATCCTGCGCTCGCGCTTCGACGAATGTGGTCCCGAACTGTGTTCGTTCGGGCACTGAACGTGCGTAGACATCCGAAAGAGCTCTTGATCCGATAGCCTCTTCTGACGGCTGAGCGTCCAAGGCTTGACCTAGCGGCTCGATTTCGCTGGACTCTTCTTCCAGAGCTGTAGTCGTCGGGCGTGACGCTTCTTCCGCGGCTCTAGAGAGTATCCGTGCAGCAGCCAAAGCAGCCTCGCGCTCCGCCTCTTCGCGCGTCTGTACGCGGCTCTTTTCGAGCAGGACATTGAGCTTCTTGTCGATCTGACTCGCCGTCGCAATGGGATCTAGCCACCAGTCTGTCGACCAGAGTCGTACGATCTCCCACCCGAGTCCCCGAAGAATTTGCTCGCGTAACTTGTCCCGATCCCTCGCAGTGGCGGATCGATGGTACGTCGCTCCATCGCACTCGACGCCGGCAAGATACTTTCCCTTCGCATCAGGATGGACGATACCCAGATCGATTCGAAAGCCTGAAACACCCACCTGCGTCGTCACTTCCCATCCGCGTCGCGACAAGGCTGCAGCGACCGCCATCTCAAACGGACTATCGAAGCCTCCAACGCTGTGCATCGCCGCCTCCACCAAGGCGCGAGGACCACGCTCAGCGAATTCCAGGAAGTGCTTGAGGTCGCGCACCCCATTGGCTTGAGTTCGTCCGAGATCCATCTGGTCCGGCCGCAGACTGGAGAAGACTCGTAGCTCCTCGCGCGCGCGCGTGATTGCTACGTTGAGGCGACGCTCCCCACCCTGCCGATTCATGGGTCCAAAGTTCATCGATACGGCACCGCGTGCATCGGGACCGTACGTGATGGAGAAGTACATGATGTCGCGCTCGTCGCCTTGTACGCTCTCAAGATTCTTCACGAACACCGGCTCAATCTCGGTTTCCGCGAAGTGCCCCTCGATGCTCGGATCCTTGCGTCGCTCCTCGTCGAGAAGATCTTCGATCAGTGTTTGCTGTTCCGCGTTGAACGTCACCACGCCAATGGTCTTTCTGGATTCGCGGAAGCCGGGAGCCTTCAGCCGCTCGACAAGATCGGTGACCAACGCCTTGGCTTCCACTTTGTTGGTCCTGGCCCCACCCTTCTCGTAGACGCCGGGAACGAAGTTGAAGCTAACGGCTCGATCGTTCGTCGTCGGTGAGGGGAAGGTAACCAGCGATCCGCCGTAGTAACGATGGTTCGAAAACGCGATCAAGCTCTCATGACGGCTGCGATAGTGCCAACGCAAGTTGAGCGTCGGGAGGTTCGCGCCCATGCACTCGTCGAGGATGCTTTCCTGGTCCCCTTCGGTGTCTTCATCATCGTCCGCTTCAGCGCGATCGAAGAAATTGGTCGGCGGCAATTGCTTGGGATCTCCGACCATGACCACTTGTTTGCCGCGGGCGATCGCGCCAATGGCATCCCATATGGGAATCTGCGACGCTTCGTCGAACACCACGACGTCGAAAGTCGACGCGTCGGCGGCGAGGAATTGCGCAATCGACAACGGACTCATCAATAGACAAGGCGTCAACTTGGTGAGAGCCGTGGGTATGCTCGTCATCAGCTCACGTAGCGGCATGTGGCGCTTTTTCTTGGTGATCTCGTGGCGAAGAATGCCCCACTCCGAATTGCGGGTTACGCTGTCAGCCTGTGGGAGATCGGCACACAGGCTCGCTCTCACCCATGCCTTGGTCAATTCTGTGAAGCGATCATCCAGCACTCGGAAATCGTCGATTCTCTTCTGATGCTCGACCGCGACGAAGCCGCGAATCACGGGTTCTTGCTCAACGACCGCATCGAGCCACCAGCGGCAATAGTTCGTCTCGAAAAGATCCCGGACACCAGCTGCCGCTACCGCTCGGCTTTCGACCGCGTCGATAAGCGGCGCCAACCCGCTTGCACACGCCTCGTCACGTACCTTTCGCCAAGAGCACCACGCGTGCAACGACCGCTCAGATTGCACGATCGACTGCGCCCTCTCACCGATCGCTTCAAGCGGCAGTTCAGCCAATGCGTCGAATGACGGCTGCGCGAACCCAGCCGCGCTACCGAGCGCGTGCGTTGCCGTGTCCAACTCAGCTGAAGCGACGACGTATCGTCGCCCAGCCTCGTCGACTGCCCCGCCAGGTTGAAGAAGGTGACGCCCCGAACTCAATAGCCGGGCCAGAGACGTCGAGAGAACGCCGCCGATTTCTGGCGTTCGAACGAGGCCGGTCAGCGCGTTCGCCATCAGACCTTGAAACGACACAGCGCCATTGACGATCTCTTCGTCGCTCTGCAGTCCGCGCCAAGTACCGGGGGCTACTGCACAAAGATCCTCATAGGCCGATAACTGGTGTTCGATATCCGCGCGTTCGCGGATGATTCGCAGGTCGGCAAGTGCATCGGTGCCACAGAGACCCTGTTCGACCAGCTCGAAGTTCCCAGCGAGTGAGCCCGATGCGATGAGGGTCCGTTTCGCCGTTTGAAACGACAGCGCTGCTTCGAGATGCGGCTCATTCGTCTCCTCGCCGGCCCAAAGACTCTTCGTCGCTCCGCCCAGCGAGTTCAGCGATGCGATCTGAGCCCGAACCTTCGTCACGTTCCGGATATGCGCCAAGCTGATCGCAAGGTCATCGCCACAACGACCCGCGGCCACATGGTCGTGGCTGGCGTCAATCCAGGCACGGCCTTGGATCGCGGCCTTTAGGCAATGCTGAAACCGCAGGCCGGCGCGGGCCACGTCGCCCTTCGTATCTAGGCCTTGCCACACCGTGTTGATCGATGGATGCGTCTTCAGAGTGGAGATCCGCTCCTTCAGCAAGCGCAACTCGACAAGAAGGGCTAGGTCACGTGACGCGTCCGGCTCGCCCGCGCCAACGACACATCGCTCGAGTTGACCTTTGATGTCACGCAGCGCGAACCAAGACAAAGGCCAGATCGTCTTCTCAGCCTTCAAGAGCGCGCGATGCAGTGCGACTACATCTAACGAATGGATGGCATCGCTGTAGCGAACGCTGAGCTGGCGCTCAAGCGAGCCGATTTTGTCCAGCAAGTCGATTCCAAGCTTGAGGCCATCGGTTGCCTCAATAGGCCATGGCTGAGGCATCGTCGATCGAAGCTGCGTCATCTCGCGCAGAAGTTGGAGACCCCGGTGGCAACCGCTCATGACGTCGTCCGACCAAGGCGAAGTCAGGCGGCCAGTTAGCTCGCGATGCTTCCGCAAGAGGCCGGTTGCGGAACGCAGACGCAGCCCAATGCTGGGAGCCTCCGAGCTCACCGCAAAAGACCAGTCGAGTTCGGAAGCCGTGGCGAGTGCCTGCAGAAGAACATTTAGGGCTTGCCGTCCTCTTCGATCGAGTACGACGAGGGGAAGGCCAGCCTCTTCAAGCAGATGCAGCGCTGCCAGATGTCCCTTTCGAGCGGCATCCACCACGGAGCGCGACGCATCGACGACAGCACGCTGCCACGAAGGAGACCATTCCGTACGAGAGAAGGTAGAAACGGCGCTGTCAAACAAGCCATGCTCATCGACCGCTAACGCGTTCGCTCCGGTTCGATCGACGATCTCTCGAAGAGCTGCCAGCCCCGCAGCGTCATGCGCATGGGGCGTGGCCCACGACAATGCAATGATCGCATCGTCATGACGTGACACGACGCGACCGATCGCTTCAAAAATAGTGAGCCCGTTGCCATGCCGGAGGTGCAACTTCTCAACGTACCGATTGAGTTCATCGCGCAAACGCCTAAGACGCTGCGCTTCACTTCTCCAGACCACGGGATCGACGTTGCCGCTGGCATGCCAGGATCGCTGCAGCTGTGCGAGCACGTCCAGCTTTCGAGCTTTATTGGAATGCAGCTCTAGGCAGAACTCGCCTAGGCCGACCTCTCGCAAACGGCGGTATACGACGTCGAGCGCTGCGATCTTCTCCGAAACAAACAAAACTCGCTTGTTCTCGGCAAGGCACTGAGCAATCAGGTTTGCAATTGTCTGGCTCTTGCCGGTCCCAGGCGGCCCGATCAGCACGAAGTCCTTCCCACGTACCCCTGCCATGACTGCGGACAGCTGAGAAGAATCAGCAGGCAGCGGACAAAACGTCTGTTCCGGCGACAGGTCTCGATCGAGGTCGCTAGGTGCCGGGAACGATGTCCCAGGCGGGTACGGGTCTCGCGGCGTGTCAATGAGATGCCGGACGACCGCGTTCTCTCGGAGCTGATCGGTTCTCTCCGTGAGGTCTTTCCACATCAGGTACTTGGCGAAGGAGAACATCGCAAGCACGACATCTTCGACGACCTCCCAGCCCTTCAAATCCTTGATCGCCTTGGAGACGGAGTTCCAGATAGCCACGACGTCAAGGCCGGCTTCATCTTTGGGAAGCTCTCCATCCGCGACACCGAGTTCAAGCTTGAAATCCTGCCTCAGCATCTCGATGAGCGTCGGGTTGAACCGCGGCTCGTCGTCGTGAAGCTTGAGAGTGAAGCCTGAGCGAACGCTCTTCCGCTCCAGCGTTACGGGGATGAGAATCAGGGGCGCTCGGTAGCGCCGTTCAGCCTTATCATCCTGAGTCCAAGACAGAAAGCCGAGCGCGAGGAAAAGCGTATTGGACCCGCCCTCCTGCAATGTGCTCCTAGCCGAGCGGTACAAGTCAACCAAGCGCGCATCCAGTTCTTGCAGGGGCACACCGACGAATACTTCGCGTTTTCCTAGGGCTTCTAGCGCGTGAGTGCGCCGTACATCCTCATGTTCGCGTGACTCATAGATCGCTTGGCTTCTAGGATCGGCACCTTCCATTAGGTCTGGGCGCGGCAGCAACTTGATCGGCACGCCATCTGACAATATGTCCTCCAACTCGGCGGGTGCTGGTGCGACAAGTGTGATCGACTTCTTCCCTCCTCTGAAGTTGAGAAGCGCGTTTCGAAGAGAAAGATCGAGTAGCTTTCGCTGCCAGCGGGCCAGGCGATCCCTGGGACTCAGTTTTGCCGCGTCTAGCTCGACCTGGACCTCACGGACAGAAAGTTCGGGCGCTTCGTCGAATGCTGGTTCCGCGACGATGGAAGAATGCTCGTCGGGCGCTGAAGGCACTGCTTCGGCACTTGCCAACGGCTTGATGCGCTGAAGGCGCGCCCGGCGCACGTCGATGGCAAGCTCAAACTGCTCCTGCTTGTCCTCTGCCACCAAGTCTGAGCCCAGCTTTGCTGCGTACGAAAACGACGGGCAGGGCCGATGCGTGACGATGGTCGTTTCGAAAAGCACCAGCTCTTTTAGCTTGATGCGCTTGCGAAGGGCCGTAACGTCATCGATGACGGCGGAAGAGAACTCCGACGTTCTCAGCCATACGCCGCTGAACGCATGATCCTTGGTGAACACAACCACGGGATCAAGTCCCGCTTGTTCCAGCGCCGAAGCAAACATCAAGGATAGGTCGAGGCAGGTACCAAGCCCTGAGTCCGCAATCTGTTGAGAACTACGAACCTTCTGGCCGGTGTATTCGAAGCTCGCCGGCGGCAGTGCGTAGTCCAGTCCCATCGCACCGACCGCGCTCCAAAGCGCGGAGGCAATTTCCCATGCCCGCTTGGCGCCCCCGGCGTACCCATCGAGCGCTGCATTTTTCCCATTCTTTCGAAGAATGTCGGCGGCTTTCTTCAGGAGCCGCTCGATCTGGGGTTCGTTCGGCTGGACGAATGCTGCCACTAGCTCAGGTGCGTAGGACAAGCCGCCCCACTGGTTGCGCGGAAGTAGCTCAACGACTTTTTCCAGGCGCGCTACCTCGTCGCCGCCCCCATCGCGGCGACGGAGGATCAGACAAACCGTCGCCTGCTCAGCCTCCGTAAGGCGAACCAACAGGCTGCCGTCCAACTTAACGTCAAGATCAGGAATTCGGCACCGTTGCTTGGCCCTGACGCCGTCAATGCGCCAAGTCCTAGGCTTGAGAAACGCCGGCATGGACTCCAGCGTCAGGTCCAGCGCCGACAAATCCTCTTCGGATTCGTTGATGACGGTCAGGTCGCGTACAACCGGAACGGCGTTTTGATAGTCCGCAAGATTGAGTTTCGGCGCGAGCGTACAGTCGATCGGATGCACCGGAACGACCGGCACAGCGGTTGTCGGCAATGCGGATACTTCTTCCATGGTGGCTCAAGACACCCGTGTGGCGGAGACGTTACAGCCCCTGGAACGAGCATATACCGTGCCACAAGCGACCTCACCGTGTGACTTGAGGCTTCACACAATGCAGACATTTGTAAGGTTGGCGTCCCAATGCGCTGTTGAACTTCTACGGCAACCCGGCGAGAGGCTGGGACATGTCCGCGAGACTGGAGAAAGTCCATAACCGACTTGGCTGGAAGTGGCCACATGAGGCAATTCATCCAGTGGTCATGACATCACTAAGCCGATCGGAACTGGCTAAAAGTTGCCTCTAGCTCACGTATATCGAGATAAACCCAAATCAGAAGCCATCCGCGCCCGATTCGTTGACGAGCATTTGTACACGGCATCAACGTGAAGGTCGCGGAACTACAGAAGGCGACGGGGACGGCACCTGCGGCCTAGACGTGCCGTCCCGAGCAGGCTCAGGCGGACCACTCGGCGATCCCAGCACAATGCCACCGGGTTTAAGTTCCGCAGCCGGCGCGAACGCAGGCGCATCATTCTTAATCATCCACCCTGCGCGAAGATCAGGGTGCGGAGACACCGAATCACTTGGAGGAACCTGAATCACTTTAATCAGGTAAACCTCCTTCACGAACACGTAGAAAAATCCAAGAGAAATCACCAGAATTAATACGCCAGTAACGGACGTCTTCAATACCAGTTTGTCTCGCCCGACAGACATTTCGCCACCGGCCTCAAAGGTTCCTTTGCCAGCCGAAACGAGACGAAATGAAATTAGCAATTGCACTGCAGACAGGGCCACGCCGGAGATTGTGATCGCTATAACCATCCACATCATCGCTGGAACTTGATGCTGTTGACGCACCAGGGCGCTTTGGGTAATTCCGAACGACTTGAGCGCCTCTTCTTCATTCGTCTGCGAGTAGCAAAGACCCTGGATGCTTGCCCAAGTCTCTAGCTTGCGGTCCTTTGGTTCGAGCCACTGCAACAATTCTCCTCGACATGTGGACATTCGATCGAGTTCATCACCGATCTTATCCGCAGGTGCGCGGTAATAAATGACCGCAATGCCAAAAATATTAACCAGAAGCAGCGCCACACTTATGCATAAAGTCATAACCCAAGATTTAACGACCCGACGCTGCGCCATGATTAATCAACCTATTGCCAAAGTATCCCATAATACGGATTTCCTCCCTGGTCGACGCAGTAGCATTGCGCGCCGGTTGGTCCATAGCCGTTTATGACGCAGCCACCCGGGGGAGAGAACGAGACATAGCAAACGTTGGAGCTCTGCGGCACGCCTAGGGGAATCATCCGGACGGGCATTGGCTGCCCGGATGGACTGTAGTTGATGGCTGAAGGGTCGGCAGACGCCTGCGGCAGCACTTGCGGCCGTTGGCTCGCGCACGGTTTTCCTGGAGTGCATTGGGCAGCATTCGCAGCACCACCGACAAAAACCAATGATATTGCTACGCTCAGACCGAAAAGACGGTTCTTGCTCATGTGCGCCTCACCTATTTGGCTGCCCCGCTAAGACAGAAAAACCATCGAATGGGGCACGACTGACTAAGGGAAATACTCAATTTCTTCGAATCACTCGAACTCTAGTCGAATATTATGAATCGGCATGCGTCCTCGACCGCAGTCGCAACGCTGTCCTATGACCAGTTGATTTGAGTGAGCAAGCATTGGAATACAGATCGTCGCTGTTGGCGAGAGCCCGCCCGCTTAGCATTCCTGAGCAAGTATCTGCACGATCCTATTCGCGCGCTATGCGTGACTGAAGCGTCAGCAATACTGAGCAAGTTCGCTCATTTTTGCTGAATGCCCTAGGTGCGCTGAGCGGCCACGTAGCGCCACACAGCTTCGCGAGCAGCAGTTTGGAGCTCGCGCGACTACGGACCGCTGCCGAACCTATATAGTGACCCAGCGGTTTCTGCCCAGGTCACGCTGCTAATTTGAAAGCTTCGTCTTGCGTCTTCATACCGAGCGCTTGGTGCAGACGCCGACTGTTGTAGAAGCCGATCCAGTCGCCGAGCACGCGCATCGCGTGCTGCTGGCTTTCGAAGCGATGTCGGTGCACGCATTGCTCTTTGATCGTGCGGATCACGCGCTCGACCAAGCCGTTCTGCTGCGGGCAATGCGGCGTGATGAACTCCTGGTTGAGCCGTAGCTGCGCACTAGGCGCGTTTAGTGCCGGCCGGTGAACACCAGACCGTTGAGCGCAGCAGGAACGGCCTCGGTATCCGGCCCAGCGTGCCGTAGCGAGCGATCAGTGCCTCTTCGAGGATCGCACCTGCCGTCGTTGCCTTGCCCGTTCTGGCCAAGTGCCAGCCGAGCGGCTAGCGGGCATGACAATCAATCACCAGGGCCAGCACCAGCCAGCATTCTTTACCGCCCCATATCCGGCAGAGATCCGTCGACCAACGCTCGTGGGGCGCTCCGTGGCCGACACCTTCACTTCTATCCGCGGGCGGCTGCCCAGCGCACGCTTGCGCACCTGCCAGCCCTTCAGCTGGAAGATCCGCTGCAACGTGTTCTTGTTCATTGCGAGGAGGCCCGTCACCGTGCGGTAGCCGAACGAGGGCCCCCCTCAATCATCGCTTTAATCGACTCGCCCAGCGCCACCCTCACCTTCGTCGGCCGGTGGCACCGAGCACCGCGCCACCTCGAACCAGCGGCACAGCTTCATCATTGACACCGTGATCCCATCTGCCTTCAGTCCCTGCTGGATCGTGACCATCAGGCCTCGTCCTTGCCCAACAGGGACGCTTTTTTTTCTGGCGCGCGGCTCCAGCATCGCCTCACCGTAAGCTTCCTGCAGATCCTTCAGCTGCCGCTGGTACTGCTCGCGCACATCTTCAGGCTTGGCGAATAGCGCGTTTTCAAGCCCGCGCTTGCGCTCATCCACCCCCGTCTCGATCTCCGACGAGGTGACGCCGAACGCCTGACTCGCCTCCGCTACCAACGTCTTCCCTTGAATGATTTCCAACACCAGCGCCGGCTTCCACCGCGCCGTCCCTGGCTTGATCTATTCGTCCATCACTGCGCTCATCGTTGTCTCCTTCGTCAAAGGTTACACCTGAGCAGGAATTCGCTGGGTCGTTACAAACATGCGCCTATGACGTAATAACGGCATGGCCGTTCCTAGCGGCCATGAATTCAAATGGCGTCAAGTTTTTTCATTGTTTTCTCGCCAAACCCGGACGATTTGAGAGGCACAAGTTGCGCCCTCAGTTTTGATCGATCCGCCTCAGACATTTCCGCCGCGACGCTCGTCAGCACCAGCGCCATATTGTACTGGCCATCGCTACCAACGTTCGGCATGCGCCCCACAATGACGGACACGCTGCGAGGATCCGCCAAATCGTATAAGAACTCGGTTGCATAGATGCGAATGGTACGGTCGTCATCGCCTGCGGCGTCCACGATAAGGCGCAGGTCATCCTCCTTGAGCTCGGCACTTATGTTCTTCCTCTCAGGCTTCATCGAACGCATCATCTCAACAAGAGAAACGAGGCTGCCGAGCCTGACGCGGTAGTTGCTGGGCTGGGTCCTCCAGAACGCCATCAGAGGCTCGATCGCCGACGGACCTGCTGCTCCAATCGACATACGGGCATTCGTGCGGATGGGGCTAGATTCCGCGGTGAGATCACGAAAAGACAAGGCAAGCTCGGCGGCAACAGTGCCAGCAATTGCAGTTTTAAAAGGACTAAGCAGATGCGACCAGGCGATGGCATCCAGACCGGGAGCTTCGGGCTCCTCACCGCAGCTTCCGACTCCCGAAACAAGCGTGGGGCTCGTCTTGTCCATCTCCATCAAGCGACCCTTCACGAAATCAACCTTCCATTGGACCGACGTCGTCGAGCCTAATGCGGCGACGACGACTTTCTGGTCAATGCATCCGAAGACCTTTTCTTTTTCTTGGACGCCCGCATCGCTTTTCGGAGGGGTTACCGTAACCCCTAGCACCTTCGACTTGAGTTCGTCGGCAAACACTGCGAATTCGTACAGATCTTGATGAGCATCCCCGCGAAACGCACCTAGAAAATGCGTTCTTCCAGCGTAAAAATCCACCGCGGAATCATGAGGGAATCCCGTAATCTCGACGCGCACAGAAGGATTGCGTATCTCGGGTATAACGATGAAGAAAATTACCACGCTCAGCGCCGCAACGCCCGCGAGCGTCACTCCTTGATAGTTGATCGTCGCCGTAGCGCCGAAGGCCCCTAAAATTATGCTGACCGCGCCTCCAATAATCAGTAGCGCCACAGCAGTGGGCAGCAGGTGAGTACCAAACGCTACCGCGCCGATTGCAAGCAGTACGAAACCTGCCCCCAAGCCCGCCCAGAATAGCGTTGTCGTCCGCTCGTTGATCCAGGTAGCCATACGTCCTCCCAAGGCCTATCGCGCGTCCAAATCCAAGATGCAATTAGCGTCAAGCCTGAAGCGACTGCTAAGCAAGCAGCGCTATGATGTTAGCCACGAGCGACAATCCGTTGCTTACTGCTCGGATCACATGCACGGCGTCGGCCAATTCTGCCGCAGATTTTTGCAATTCTGCTGTTGCGTCGCGAAGGTCGAGCTCCCGCGCTTTGAATTGCTCGTTGACATTTTTCAACTTCGCTGCTTCGAGCTTTAGTATTGCCGTACCGATCTTCTGCAAACTATCGCCATATCGGATTTGATCGTCCAAGCTCATAGCGCCGACGGTTTCACCCGGTATGGCATAGAGCTGCCCTCGAATCCGCCGAAGTGCATCAAGACTATCTTGAGTCAGCTCGAGATTGATCGTGGTCATATGGCTCTCCTAATCAGTGGTCGCTCTTGGCGGCTTTGAAAGTCTGCACCGCAGCTACGAACTCATTCACATCGGAAATGAGGCCATCCAACGCATTCAGGTCGGTCTTTCCCTGCAGAATGTCCGCCCAGACACTAGTCAGCTGTGCGGCCGCCGTATTCGCCGCAGCTAGCTGCTCGTTTACGAAGGCGCGCTTGAGCCACTGACTTCGAGCATCGGACCACGCGCTCGCATCGAAGGTGCCGTGGAGGTCAGCGTACGGTTTCACCACCCGCTCTTCCAGAAATAACGTGTTGTCCGCCTCGTACCGGCTTCTCAGGATGTCAGTTATGTTCGCGAGCTGTCGTTGCTGCAACGCTAGATTTGTACCTATGATCTTCGCGTCTCGCGAGAAAGCCCGCTTAATCTTTTGCGCTTGCACCGAGCTAGCGGCAAGCCCCGCCAGGGCTCCGAGTTGCGTCTTCTGGTCATCGGAGAGCTTCGCTTCGCCTCCAAGACTCGCATTGACCTTGTTGATACTGTCGCTGAGAGACTTGACTGCCGCACCTGCATCGTCCTTCACGGTAGAGTCGGCGAGCGCCTGAAGACTGAGAAAATACGCCTTCAACAATTTGGTCTGCGCACGAAAAACAGTGATCTGACCGAGAAGATCGAGCATCGCCGCGTCTCGTTCCTCCAGCCCAGCTCTTGGATTGGTGCTGACGCGCCCCTTCAGCAGCTCCTTGTTATCGAACTCGATCACTGCATCTGTGGTGACATCCAGAAGCGAGTCGACGGCGTCCGTGTACGTGATTCCAGTTGTAGATAGGTCCTTCCCTTCCTGGATCGTTTGAGTAGCGCACCCGCTTGCGAGCGTGACGATCCCGCAGAGGGCGAGCGCGAGGGCTCTCGAACTCATTTTCATTTCTCCTCAACTGTTGTGTGATTTTATCGACATCAATTTGATCGCTTCGAAAAGACCCTTGCTGACGCTGCCGCTCATCTGCCATGAGGGCGCACTGCTTTGCGCGAATTCGATTCCCCGGCGAGATCGGCCACTGTTGCGAGAGGAGAAAAGAAGAAATTACTTTGCCTTAGCACGCATCGCTGCCTCCTTGAATAGTTCCGACTGCTCTGTGTGCCCAGCTCCGGCCGCAATCTTGTGGCACGAGAACCTGCACGCTGCTAGTTCGACCGGGGGAGTCTCCGAGAGAGAGAGAGAGAAAGGATCATTCCCAGATGCTATTGAGGTAGACCGTGAACGGATCACGCGTGATCTCACGAAACACGATCGCTAGGGTGACATCGCTCTGATCCAGTGCTTTCGCGATGTAAGGCAGTGCTGCAACAGCGGCCGGATGATCAGGATCAGTCGGATCCTGTAGAGCGTCCTGCAGGTGCTTTATTTCAACGGCTCCACGCAGGCCGAGTGCACGGATTTTGTTCATGCCCTCGCCCAGATACTCCCAGCCAAGCGCCTGATTCATTAGATCCGTGACGACGTTAAACGACAGATTCGACCGCATTGTCAGCCGTACCGGATCGCAGTACGCGACTTGCGTGATCGTTGCGATGTCCTCGCTGATCAGGCGTGAAGCGATCGCCTCATTAACCCCTTGCAGCTTCACGATCTCGTCACCGACGACGCTCGCCTGCTCGTAACCTAGTCGGCTGGCTGCGGTGCGTCGTAGGAAATCCATCAGCGTGGCGAGCGGGAATGCCCCGGCCGCGAAGGCGATGAAGGCCGCCAGATCCTTAGCAGCTATTGCCGAAATGCTTACCCCGAGCGGAATCGAGATCGCCAACCGGAGCGACGCCCAGTTGAGATCAGATGGAGACAGGTCCAACCTGCGGGCGCGCGAGATGAGATCGTTCCCTACCCACATGTAGGCGCCGGCTACCGCGGACATTCCGACCGCGCCAATTTGCAGCGGAACGTAGTGCGGTCCGTCTACGGCAAAAGCACTTCCTAGGCCAATGTAAAGCGCAGTCGCACAGACCACGAGCAGCATGAGTAGCGGGATTGTGAAGTGGCGGCGCCCGTACCAGCGCAGGTACATCAAATCCATTTCGCTCATCGCGTTACTCAGATTGAACGTGCCGATGCGGCAGAACATTTCGAAGTATTTGAGCCGCGACTCCTTATTCAGTCCGTCGAGAATGTCTTTCTTCTTAACGTGCCAGCCGACAAAGAGAAACATTCCGAGCGGGAGGGAGACCAGGATCAAGCCAATAGCGATGAGTACGATCTGGAGTTCGAGCGCCGTCATGTTTGTCCTTTGTGGAGCGCCGCTTGAATGGCACAACCGCCATGAGGTCGTCGGCAACCGCTATGTAATGGCCCGAGACCAAAACCTTGAGACTAGATGGCAGCTCAGGAGCACTACGGCACCGGAGCGACTTGCTTGCTAGGTCGGAACACGTAGAGATCGGCGCTGATATCCCGCCTGATGACCAGATCGATCAAGACCGTTCGATCCGCCCCGAAGAGTTGCTGTTGCTCCGCAGGGGTAAGCGAGATCGCCCCTATGTCGTCATAGCCAAACGTGCTATAGCCCGCTGACTTGGGCTCGACCTGCGGATGGGCAGTAATGCTGACATCGAGCTTTCGACCGGCGCTCGTCACATTGGTCTTCAGTTGCGTGCAATTGAATAGCAGAGCGCGGAAAGAGGCATCGGCTGTGTAGTTGTGCACGTCGGTCAGTACGTGCTCTTGGACAAATTGCGTGAGCGGTTCGTCTACGTCATCGGGTGTCGGCGCGCTGTCGCCCTTGGGCACATACGCTTCGATCAGGTAGTCCGTCACGGGTTGCCCGAGATCGTCCGTGACCCGAACAACCGTGTTTTGGTACCCCTGCGTATTTGTACTTCCCTGCTGTTGGGTTTCGTTCGTACCGCTGAGCGCCTGGAGGGCGTCGCAGTGGTGATCAAACGTGATGTCTTCAGTGGCTAGCGCGTCGACAATGAGTTTTAGCGTTCCAGCGGATCCACCTTGGGCAATGCTGCCGTGGTTTTCGCCCAGAAGTCGGCAGAACGCCGTCCGGCCGATCGGCGCGTGAGCGGTCCAGATAGGATTCTGAGGATCTGAGGCAAAGTTGACGGAGATGTAGACCGGATTGAGGTTAGCCGTCGATACCCTGACGGTTCCGTCGCTCCCCGGCGAGTTGGCGATCGCTCGGATGCCAGTGTAACCATCGGTTCCTACGAGAACCGTACACAACACCCTCCCCGGGCCATACCACGTCTTCGTGGCATCGAATCGATCTCGGAGTGCGAGGTTCCAGGAGTAGGGGCTCGCGAGTTCCAGCCCCTTGAGGATGTGAGTTCCTGTCTGGAACGGCGTCCCTGAGTGAAATCCTTTCACCACCCGGCCAATGAATGATTGTCCCGTCGTGGCCAGCGGCGAGCCGAAGTTGGCCGGTGCGAGCATGACCAGGCGGAGAATCGGGTTAGATGCGGGGTCTTTGAAGACCGAAGTCATCCAATCCCGCACGACGAGAGCGCCCGTGCTGTGGCAGACAACATCGACACTTCTAGGGGCACGCGGAAGGTTTGCAACAGTCCAGGCACGATCCATCGCCTCGACGAGGTCGCGGTAGGTCACGTTGTCGTCGAGCGTGATGTAGTCCGCCAACTGGATGGCGGTCACCGGCCCCGGAACCCCTGCCCCTACGAGCCGATTCGCGATGTTATCGAACGACTCAGCGGAATCGCTCCAGCCATGAACGATCACGAGCACGGCGATACTCCCCCTTGCTTACACGTCGACAGCGTTGAAATGGCGCCTTGCGGAGGTCGCCACCGTCAACTGATCGCTTGGGTCAATTCTGTGGTCGCCACGCTCCGCTGGGGAAGCTCTAAAACTCACGCCGTGCATCAGCAGTGCTGAGCAGGATCGCTGAGGCGACGGCACTACTTGATGCCGCGACGGCAGCTTCAGCACACCTAAGTAGTTTGCTAGAGAGTTGCTGAGCGCCTTAGGGATAATGGGTATCTGCAAGCGACTGGGACGTTCGTCGGCCGCTTACGAGTAGGCGCATCATCTGAAGACCTGTTCCTTTCCCTGCTCGTTCCCTGTTCGTTCCCTGTTGGCTTCCCTGTTCCGTTACGGGGAATTTCGTCTCTCAAGCCCGCGAGAACTGCATCCCAGCTCGCTTTCCAGGTGCCTCGGGTCGGACGGGGGGGGGGGCCGAGAGACGCGAAATACCCTGAAAATTTCCCTGTTTACGGGAATTCGGTTCCGGAGACTGGTTCGCGCGAATCTGCGCACACCGCCATCGAGCTGTCTCTATCAGAGACAGCGACTCGATAGATAGTGCAAATCGCGCCCCAGTGGCGCGATTTTGCGTTTTGGGGTCCGAACTGCTGCACGAGCACGAGCCGACTATTGCTCGATTTGCGGCGGAAGTCTCCGGCCGGGGATTTCGCGAGTTCGGAGCCAGAAACCTGCAAACCTCGCTTGTTAAGCGGTTAGTGCCAGTCTCCCTGCTCGGCCGCGCAGCCGTGCGCCGCAACGCCTTTGATACCGCCCAAATCTCTCGAAGCGACTTCATACGTATTACGAAATCGTCAGGCCACCCACCGATAGTCTTCGGCCGGCATTGGCTTGGCTTTGCAACGCCGAAGCCCTAGGTGCGGCGAGCGCAGCGGGCCGCCACCGACCTGTTGCGGGGCAACAGCAGTTGACCTTACGCCCGTGAACAAGTCGGCGACCTTCAGAACTGGCGAAAAGGTCATTAGTAGCTCTGCGAGATGGGCTCCTGATGAGGACGACTTGTCGCGCCTGCGGTCAGCGCTGGCGAGGACGGAGCGCGGTAGTGGTCCGCGGAATCCCCCGCCGTTGAAGTGCGGCGGATGAAAGTCACATCGCGGGACTGTGCGAGAAGCTCTTCGCCGCCGCGTCGATTCCTGCTCTCGTTCAGCTGGCAAATGCATGGATAGCCACTCAGGAGAAGAGCGATCACGGATCGCTTGCGATGCAAACAGCGACGCAGGAGACTCAGCAGCCGTTGCGAAAATTGGTCCGGCGAAGTGATGACACTGACGCGGAGAAAGTTTGTCTGCACGGCTATCACGGGAATTGCCTCTACTTCTCTGTGGGGCAAGGCCATAGCGACGCGTGTCTCGGACTCGCAGTTGCTCGGCGATATAGAGCACCGCACATTCAATTTTTATTGGGAGCGTGTCAATCATCGCAACGGCCTGATGGCTGATCGCTGGTTGACACCGTCAGTGTGCAGCATTACGGGGACAGGCTTTGGGTTGACTGCCTGGCCGATTGGGGTCGAACGTGGCTGGATCACCCGGAGCGAAGCTCGAGACCTGACGTTGTGCACACTGCGGTTCTTGGAGCAACTGCCGCAGAGCGAACAAAGCTCAGGCTGCGGCGGCTATCGCGGTTTCTACTATCAGTTCATCGATGTGGAGAGCGGACTAAGGCTTGGTAAGTCAGTGCTTTCCACCGTTGATACCACGTGGCTTCAGATGGGCATGGTGGTCGCGCAAGGCTGGTTTGATCGCGAGGATGAGCAGGAAAAGGAAATCCGCCGACTTTCCCAGCTTCTGTTGGATCGTACCGAATGGGATTGGGTACAGGCTCACAGCATTGGAGGTAAGGCGCTCTCAATGGGCTGGTCGCCCGAGAGCGGCTTCATCGAACGAAATTGGGATGGTTATAACGAGGGCATGCCGCTGTATCTACTTGCGCTCGGCTCAGGTACGCATCCGGCCAAGGACGGCGCATATGAGGCCTGGTCGGCGCCGTTCCCGAACTATTGGCGTGGAGAAGGTGCTCGCAAATATCTCTCGTTCGGGCCCCACTTTGCGCATCAATATGCAGCCGTGTGGGTTGACCTTCGCGGCATCCGCGATGCGACGATGCGGGCCGCAGGGTTTGACTATTTCGAGAACAGCCGGCGCGCCACTTACGCCCAACGCGAATATGCCATTGCGAATCCCATGGAATGGGACGGTTATTCGAAGGACATCTGGGGCTTGAGCGCTAGCAATGGGCCGGGTGATGTCGTCATTGCTTTCAAAGGCGTGCCGACGAGTTTTCATGGCTATGCAGCCTACGGACCGAAAGGCATGCCTGATGAAGATGACCGCGGCACACTTGCCCCTATTGCGGCAGTCGCGTCCATACCCTTTGCGCCTGAGATCTGTATCCCGGCGGCCCGTGCCCTGCGCAATTTCCAAGACGGTCGGCTGTACGGCCCATACGGTTTTTACGATGCGTTCAACCCGAGCTTTCGAGACAGCCGCGCTCGTCTTCGGTCCGGTAGCGCTGATGCGCGCCTAGGTTGGGTTGACCATGACTACCTCAGCGATAACCAGGGACCTATCCTCTGCATGATCGCCAACTACAAGACAAGTACTATTTGGAATGCAACTCGAAGCGTGCCTAATCTGTTGCGCGGTTTGACAAGGGCGGGCTTTGTCGGTGGTTGGTTGTCCGCCCGACAAGATCGCTAGGTCCACAAGACACAGAATCCACCAGTGCCTTTATCCGTAACGTGAGTTCGAATACGAGGTGCTCCGCCAAATAGCTTTCCGGCGACGTCCGCCGAAGTCCAGAAACCCCGCCCAAAGCGGGGTTTTTCTTTGGGCGATCGTCCCACATCGTCCGAGGTCTTCCGTCTACATCCGGGGTACACTGGGGGTATAAGCCGGGGTATCTGGAAGTCTACTCGGCTCGATACCCCCGGCGACCGCGACCACGGACCACTGGTACCCCATGCCATTGACCGACACTGCCGTACGCAACGCTAAGCCCGCCCCTCTATGAGCGAAGGACCCTCGACGTCGAGATTGGCGAAGCAGTAACTCACACCCGACTTACACAAGGTTCCGCACACGCTTTCTCCATTAGTACCCGAAAGTCCCCACTCCCTTAAACTTCTCGAAAGCCCCATCTGCTCGCTGAAGAACAGTACCGGCACTACTAGAAGTATACGTACCACACGTCGTTATACCCGGCTGAGTGACGCTACCTATACTCTCAGACACCAGACCGACGGAGGGCGTCGTAATGTCCGTAACTTCACCCCAGGGGCTGGTCGTAAATGGAGTGGGGCCGAAGTGATCATTCTGGCTCTTCCAAAACAAATTGAATATATTGTTCTGATCGAGACGATCGAGCATCATTCGCGCCTGGATTGTCCCGCCACCAAGCCCCGATCGAGATATTGCCTCCCGCGTGATGAGAGCGTGAGTCTCCGTGTCGAATGCGAGAGCCGCACTGCAGACGGCCGACGAGACGATGAACAGAAGAATTTTTAGAGGCATGGAGAACATGTTCGACACCTGCGCTTGCTTTTTTTTAAAAAATTCCGCGACTACAAGGCAATATGGGAAGCCAGATAGAGCATCGAAGCGCCGGATAGTGCGGCAACGATTAAGTAATAAAGTGTGGGTTTATTTTTGCTCCGTCGAATGATGAACCCGACACCGCACAAGACAATCGTCATTACCCAGATAAAAAACGGCACTCTGATCGCACGAGCTGACGACGAATACATCGCATCTGAAAGCGCAATCCACCCAGCAAAAAATAGAAACGCACAAAGCATTCTAATTATGGTTTCAGCTGAACGATAAAATTGATCTTTGCTCATGACTGCCCCTGATTTTCGAGCGTATCGAAAGAATTTACATTTCAGAAATACGCCACACGCCATCGGCGCCCTGAGTTATAAGAAGCGGAAATCCACTGCGCGATTCATCCGAATTGTCGCGCACAATCGTAAGCTCTGCATGTCCAGGCGCCAAATTGCCGCTCATAACGAATCCAAGATTTGCACCGGCATAAACCATATAAGAAGACCACGCATCGAATTGCGACTTAAAGGTATCGCGCGCGGCGGGCTGATAGGCGAGCGAAACTCCCACTGAGTCCTGAGCCGAAAGTTTCGACTTCAAATAGATATATATATCGCACATAATTGATCTGCGCGCAGACGCATCATCGCTCGCTTCCTGTTGCTTCCCTGTTCGCTACCTGCTCCGACGCAGGATTTTTCGTCTATGCTGGAGCGAATCTCCGCGTCCTGCCTCGCTCTCCAGGCATCTCCACCCCGAAATAGTCTCCCGGAGACGCGAAATACCCTGCAAATTTCCCTGTTCACGGGAATTTGCCCCCAGAGACGAGTGATCGCGAACCTGCGCACACCGCCACGCAGACTGACCTTGTAAGTCCGGTCAGCGCGCGCTTGTCGCGTTCGATGCCGCGGATGCCCTGTTCGCCAACGGGTTCGAACAATGACGAGCATCCGATGTGGAGCGAGCGCTCCCCCACTGCACGTTTGAGGCCGGGGTACGGCGCTTTTGCGTAAGACATTCAACAGGCGCCATCTTCTCCGACCAGAGTGCGCCCTCCGCAACGAAAAAGCGCGCCAGGTGGCGCGCTTTTCGGCTCCTACAGACACCCGACTCCGGGGCGGACTGCGGAGCCTGCATTGGCGCCACGGGCACCTATTGGGGCAACACACAACCGCGGCCGTTCACCCGATGGCCGAGAAATATCGACCTGCCGGTTCCCGCGACGGCAGAAACCGCATTCCTCGTGACGCTGCAGACCTTGGACAACGCCACGATCCGTCGGCTCGTGCGCCGCGGGCTCGTTGCGCTCGGCCTCCCTGATGGCACCAGGGTTCGGAGATGACCTAGCGGGACAGAGCGGCCGGAGGCGAAGGCAGCGTAGCTTGCCGCGTCTATTTCCTATTTGCTCGCCACGGTGCGGCAGCCCGGACTATCTTGCTTCGCATCCGCCTGGGCTGTCTCGACGGCATCGACTGCGCACTGTCCGATCCACTCGCCTAACTGCTTCGCCTGCCCTTGTGTCATCTTGGCCGGGATCTTTTCGTCGAACCGCTGAGTGCACGCACGCATGGCCGACGCCATGGCGACTTCGCACTGTTCGGCAGTGGTCGAGAAGCACATGCGCATGGGCGTGTCCTTCTTGCACAAGGCGACCGGCGTGGAGGTCGCGAGGCGTTCGGTGAGTTCCGCCTTCGTCATCGTGTCGTTCGACGCCGTTCCCACAACCGACGTTTGCGCCACGGCATGCGCAGATGCCGCCGAAAGGAATGCCGCCACCAGCCATCCAGCCTTCATCGTCGCACCCTCCGAGTATGTGTCGGCAGAGTATAGGCGCGGATAAGTACGGCGCTCGTGAAACGTTTGTCATCCTTTTCGGCCACGGACGGGCCGGTGGGCCGAGAAGTCGGCCAGACACCATCTGCCGCTGACATCGCGGTACGCAGGCTTCTGCGTTTACATGACTGGCATTCCTCCCTCGGCGTGATGCGCCCCGACCAGCGCCGCGAGTCCGATTGCGGCCTCGCCGGCGGAGCGCTGCGTGCCACGTGCGCATCCGGTGATGCGCACGCGGCAATCCCACATTTCTAACCCGGGACCAGAAAAGCCACCGGCGTTCCTGCATGAGTAAGAGCAGGTGCTCAGCGCTACTCGGACGTTCCTTTCTCGACTTTCTTGTGATCCCGGCATGCGCTATCCAGCGAAGCAACCACATCCACGCCTTCAAGTTGCACGCCGGGAAAGAAGGTACCGCCCTCGGTCATAGTGACCGATCCGATCGTCGTCGGACGAATGGAAGTCCACGAACCGTCCTTGTTGGCTTTGAATGCCCCGCAATCGACGATCGCTGCGATCGCACCTTTCGAATGCGGTGCATCCGTCTTGCCGCTCATTGTTACGCCTTGCGGAGCCGCAGTAGCAGCAATCAACAATAAAGAATGAAGCAACACAGGAGTTCCTTGTCGTGAGAATTCAAGAGGACGCCGCTACGGGTCCTCGGCCAGCACGTACCTTCTTCCTACTTTGCTGCCTGCTCGATCGCGGCGACCAGACCCGATACATCGGTCAGGAAAGGCGTGTGGCCGGTGTCGAGCGTCAGTTCCAGACGGACGGGGGTGGCGGCGACCATCGCTTGCTGTAGGTAAGGACTGACGACCTGATCCTTCGCCGTGTGGATATACACCTTGTCGACCTTGCCGAAGCGTTCGGCCGTCAACTTCACCGGCGTGACGATCGGTGCCAGCGGCTCGTCGATGATCAGATCCGGCAACGCCTTGCGCAAACCTTCCGGTGCACCGTTCGCGAACAAGTCGGCGCGCGCCGCGTAGTCGACGGAAATCATGCCTTTGACCTCATCGATGTGCAGCGCCGGTCCAGCCTTGCTGTCGCGGTCCTGCTTGGCCAGCGACAGCATGGATTCGCCATCCTTCGGCAAGTAGGCGGCCAGATATACAACGGTCTTGATCTTGGCCGGTACGGCTTCCGCGACCGCCGAGACAGCAATGCCACCGAAGCTGTGCCCGACCAGCACGACCGGTCGCGTCTCGCCGTCGATCGCCTTCAGCACCGTATCGCGATACACGTCGCTATTGACGAGGTTCATCGACATCGGCGCGCTTGGACGGCCCGGCAGATTGACGTTGATCACGCGATAGCCGTCGGCCTGCAAATGGGCGCTGACAGCGTCCCAGATATGCGCGTCTTCGAATGCACCATGGACGAGAACGATGGCCGGCTTCTCTGCAGCCGGCGCTTCGGCGCCGATGGCGGCTGGTGTCTGAACGGATGGAGTTGATGCTTTCATTTCATGCTCCTGGACTGGCTTTTGTGGAGCGGACTGATTGCGACTCTCGCGCCGCCGCGAGCCGCGTCGTCGAGGCTCACTTCAATCACGTGCCGAATGAGGGCGACCCGCATCGACGCGTTCGTGAACCAGCGTCGCAGGCTGCCACGCGCCCCAGGGCGGGCGGGCATCAGCACCGGCAATGCTCGCGCGCTACATTGAGGGCAGGCGAATAACACGTTCGCCTGCCCTCACGGAGTCGATATCGCCGCAAATTACGATCTATTTCGCGGCATCTTCGATCGCCTTGGCGAGGCCATCCGGGTCGGTCAGGAACGGTGTATGGCCGGTCGGCAAAGAAAATTCGCGGCGAACCGGCGTGCCCGCAACCATCGTTGCCTGAAACGCGGGGCTGATCACCTGATCGAGTTGGGTATGCACGTAGACCTTGTCCACCTTGCCGAAATGGGCGTCGGTCACATGAACCGGGGTTGCCAACGGCGCAAGCGGCTCGTCGAGGATCAGATCGGGTATGGCCTTTCGCAAAGCCTCGGGCGCGGCATTGGCGAACAGGTCGGCTCGGGCCGAATATTCGATCGTGGCAATGCCCTTGTCCTTTTCTATCTTGAGGTGTGGACCGATCTTCGCGTCGGCATCCTGCTGCGCGAGCGAGACCAAGGAATCGCCATCATGCGGCAGGTATGCGGCGACGAAAACGAGCGTCTTGACCTCTTTCGGTACCTGCTCCGCGACCGCCGATATGACGATGCCACCGAAGCTGTGACCGACCACGACTGCCGGACGATGGAAATTGCCCAGTGCTTTCACGACGGTGTCGCGATAGAGGTCGAGGCTGACCTTGTCCGGCGCCATCGGAGCGCCCGGACGTCCCGGCAAGTCGACCGCAACGACCTGATAGCCGTCCGCCTTCAACTTGGCGGAGACATGGCCCCACACCTGGGCATCCTCGAACGCGCCATGTACCAGAGCGATCGGCGGCTTTTCCGCCGCTTGGGCAGAGCCAAAAACAGCAAGAACTGAGGCAGCGATCGCTGCGATGATCGGTTTCATTTCAGTGTTCCTTGAAGAGTTCATCGGATTTGTCGACTGTTGGGGGAAATAACTGGCTGTCTTCCGTTTCATCTATTTCGTTCGTCCGGCCGCCTCCAGGATCAAACCGGCGATTCCATCCGGATGAGCGATCAACGACAGGTGGCTGGCCTTCACCTAGGGGACGAGTACGACAGTGCGTGCTTTCAAAGGAGCCGAAGCAGCTTCGCTGCTGCGCGCCGAAATCAGAGAGGCAGCCACAACAGGCATTGCGGCAGCCGAGAACGCACGCCTGTTCATCACGATAGGTCCCACACCACAGACCGACGCCTGCCTATCCAGGAAAATGCGCGGCCAGCCAGTGGTCGCTGTCCAAGGGTGCGTTGTGCCCGTTCGCTATGGCGTCGAATATCTTTTCGTGCTGCGAAACGAAGTCCTGCCGGCTGACGACCTTGTGGTTGTTTCGATCCATCAGCCTCATCATCTGCTCGGTCGCCAGCTGTTTGGCGTAGCCACCGCTCGAATAGTTGATCGCCGGAACGCTGGTTCGCGCTCCGATCCATTCGTTGTCGTCCAGCACTCCGTTGTGATCGACGTCGAGCGCGTCGAAGATCTTCCCGAAGTAAGCGACGATTTCATCGTGCGTGACCTTGCCGTCGCCATTCGCGTCGATCTTCTGGAACATCGTCTTCGTGCGCATGCTCTTCGCGTATGCCTGCGTGCAGAGCAACTCTCGAATGTCTTCGACGCAGGGCGCGACAGTCGGAAGAGCGGCCAACATGATCGCGAGCAGTGCGACGCGACGCATGGCGATGTTTGTAGTGAACATGACGACTCTCCATCTTCGATGTTGTGCCGACTCGAATCGCGTTCTTGCATCAGACCGGCTGATCGGCATGGCGGTCATCGGCGGCGGACGGCTGCGCCTCACGCAGCCTGCTGCGTTTCCGTTGCTGCCTGGGAATCCAGGAACGCTCGAGCGTGATTGACGAAGAGTTCGTGGTGCTGGAACAGCGCGCCGTGACCGGAGTCGGGATAGAGAATCAGCTGCGCGTTGCTCATGGCCGAGAACATTGCATAGGCATTGCTCGCCGGCAGCATGGTGTCGTGGCTGCCACTGACCACGAGCACGGGCAGGTTGATGCCGCGCAGAGTCGCGTGGTCGGGGTCGGGCGTGGCGCACCAGGTAATCAGTGCCTTGGCTTGCGGATCGGTCACGGCGGGGCCGCTCTCGACGTCGCGATCTTCGGTGCGCGCATAGGCCCGATTCAGGAACGCCTTGCCGGCGGCTTGGCTGGCCGCGGACGGCGTGAAGAACAGCGGCAAGCGCGGGTCGGGCGTATCGGGCTTCGAAAAAGCCTCTTGGAGAACCTGGAGCAGGTGTTCTTCGCCGCCCCGAGGTGCAGTACCGACGAGGATGAGCTTGCGAACCAACGGCCCGCGCTCCATGGCGATCTCCTGAGCGATGAAGCCGCCCAAGGAAAAGCCGAGTAAATCGACCTTGGAATAACCAAGTTGCGCAATAAAAGCGATGGCGTCGCGGGCCATCGTAGCGATGTTGTCGGGAGTGCGACCCGTCGAGCGACCGACTCCGGCGTTGTCGAACACAACCACCGTACGATCAACCGCCAGAGCGTTGACCACAGCCGGGTCCCAGGCGTCCATGTTGCCCGAAAAGTGCTGCAACAGGATCAGTGGAGTTCCGGTCGCTGGCCCAAGTTTGCGATAGGCGAAGCGGATCCCATGGGCGTCGACGTATTGGGTCGGCGCCGTTTCCAACCCTCCTGATTCACCGGCCGCGAACTTGTTCATTCTCAGAACTCCAGATGACCCTGTGGGATTCCGCCCGTGCTGAGCGATACGCAGGCGGCGACGGATGCGGTGGATTCCAAATCGCTCGCAGCGCTACCAAACGGACGAGACGATTGTGGCCCCTCGCCAACCTTGATCCCCTATGGAAATCTGCAGCCGCAGCCCTATCCTTTTCTGGACGCCCGCTTCGAGATTGCTTCGCACGCCACGCGATCGTCATCCCCCAAAGGCCGGACGCGCCTGCATCGCCCTCCGAGTTGCCGGCGACAAAGGAGGACGATCACGGTGTATCGAAAAGGGCCGCATGTGCCGCGCACAGCGCACCTGGCTCCGGCATTTCGGCATGAAATCGGGCGCTCACAATGGCGAGCGCGAGCGGGATATTTCTCGTCGGGGAACGATCAGGTGAACGCTGGTACCCGCGCCCACGGTACTGCGGATCGACAGACTGGCTCCGATGCGCGACGCTCGCTCGCGCATGCCCCGCAGACCAAAATGACCCGGCTTTCCTTGCGCGCGCGTATCTTCGTCGATGCCACTGCCGTCATCGGTCACGACGAGCTCGAAATCTTTGCCGTAGACGAGCCGTATCGTCAATTTCTTCGCCTGGGCATGGGCACACGCATTTCGAATCGCTTCATAGCCGATGCGATAGAGCTCGCTTCGCAGGGCTGGACCGAGCTCTGCAGGCGTGCCCTCCGTCGAGAGTGAGATTTCCATCGGCTGCACACCGGAGAGCTCGGCGGCTGCGCGCCTGAACGCCTCCGTCAGGTCGTCGCGTTCCTCGACCGGAACGCGAAGGGAATCGACCGCAGCGCGTACCTCTCGAACGGCGCGCTCGAGCCACTCGGAAAGCTTTTCCAGCGCCCAACGCAAGCGATCGCGATCGCCATGCTCGTGCAACACGCCGTCCGCGACCATCTTGCTGCCTTGAATAGTCTGCAGCAGCGTGTCGTGCAACTCTCTCGCAATCCGGTTTCGTTCCTCGAGGCGCTCGCTGAACCGAAGGTGCATCGCGCGTTTGATCTGTCTGACGCGGGCGACATACAGGGCGCAGATGGCGGCCATCGCCAAGATCAAGGCGACGACGTGGGAGAGTGTGGTCTGGTACCACGCGGGCGCCACGACGAACGGGAATTCCGCAATCGCCGGATTCCATACGCCACCGCTGTTACAAGCCGAGATCTGGAACGTATAGGAACCCGGATCCAGATCGTTGTAGAACGCCTGGCGTCTCGTGCCCGCGTCGGTCCACTCCTCTTCTTTGCCCTGCAGCTTGTATCGAAATTGCACGCGCTGGGGAACCGCGAGACTCGTGGCGGTGTAGTCGATCTGCAGATTGCGCAGGAGAGGCCCCAGACGAAGGCCGCTCTTCGCGCTCCGTGTTTTTCCGTTTGCGGTGATCCTTTCCACTATTACCTTGGCCGGAACATCGTTTGCCGCAATATGGTTGGGATCGATGGTGAGAACCGAGGTGCTGTCGGTGAACCACAATCGCCCGTCGCTGGTCCTTGACGAGGCAACAAAAGGCACGTAGCCCGAATGCGCACCGTCAATGGGGTCGAGATGCCTGAGCTTCACGACGCGTTCCGAATCTCGCCACCACGCCTCGACCTCATCGCGCGCAACCTGCATCAATCCGCATTCGGCAAACAACCAGAGATCGCCGTGCTCGTCGAAGATATGCGTGTAAAGATAGGCGCATGGGAGCCCGTTGCGCTTCGTGAGCATTTGCTTGCGACCGTTCCTCCACGCCGCCAGTCCAATGCGAGTGGATCCGTACACCGAGCCGTCCGATTCCACCGTCAGTCGCTGCACGAACGATTCCGGGCTGTGTTCGAACGTGACGACTTCCTTCAGTGCGCGATCCTCGTACTTCGCGAAGTCGCCTGAAAAACGGCCGAGCAAGCCGAGCCAGATACCCGAGGAGCCTGCAGCGAGCGTCCTTACCGGCGGCGAATCGGGCAGCACTGCCTCATCGATGACGCGGGAGTTCCGAAAGCGGAAAAGTCTGCGCTCCGGAGTCAGCGTCAAAGCGAGGATGGATTCGTCGACGTCCCGCGCCATCGAGGCGACTCGGCCAATCTGACGTCCGTCGCCTCGTTTGACTTCCCGGAAATCATGACTGTCCAGGACATAGAGCCCGTTGTCGACTCCAACCCAGACGCTGCCGGCGGGGTCCTCCAGCAGGCTCGTGATCTGCTGCCCGGGCACTCCGTCCTCGACGCCGATCGATCGCACTCCGGCGGGGCCGACGATGTTGATCGTGTTGCCGTCCGTCGCCCAAAGCTCGTTGTTTCGCGAGCCCATGATGGTATCGACATGATCTTCCGAGAGCCCCTCGCGTTTGCCGATGCGAACCACCGGCAGACTTCGAAACATATCCAGTCCGTTCGTGGTCGCGACCCATACGTTTCCCTCGCGGTCTTCGAAAATGGACTTGACGTCGTCGCTGGTGAGCCCGTCGCCACTCGTGTATCGATCGACCTTGTCTTCCGCGATATGCCAGAGCCCTTGCTTGGTGCCTACCCAGATCGCGCGACTTCGGTCGACCAGCAAGCTGGTCACTGAAAGCGTGGCCCCATCGAATCCACCTATGCGCACAGTCGCGAGCACGCCGGCCTTCAGCTGCATGAGTCCCCTCACGGGAACGTCTCCTTGCACGCCGACCCAGAAAAAGCCATTGGGGTCGCGCGCGATGTCGACCACGCGCGGCGCGCCGCGCGTATCGGCGCCGAACAGCTGGAAAGGCGTCGCGACCTCTCCGGGCTTCCATCGCAAGACGGATGAGGCCGTGCCCAAGACCAGCGATCCATCCAGATCGAAAGCCAACCCACCCAACGAAAAGTCATCGCCTCGGTAGGCCAGGCCCTCGTCTTCCGAGAAACATCGATAGGACCCGGGAAGGACGCGGCACAGAGGCGAGCGCGCCTTGCGCTCCCGATTTCGATCGAAATTGGTCACCCAGACATCGCCGCCGGCAGACTCCGCAATCTTCGAAGGCACGAGATCCACCGGATACTGCACGTTGCTCAACGTGCCGTCCGCCCAACGGCTCAGACCCGCCCTCGTGCCGACCCAGAGACTCCCATCGCTTGCGCCCAGCAGTGCCGTTATGGCGTTCGACGGCAGCGGCAACGCATCTTCGATTTCCGAGAAATTCGTGAAGCGCACGCCATCGAAGCGCAGCAGCCCCGCCGTCGTTCCGATCCACAGGTAGCCGTCCAGCGTCTGGGCCATTGCGTAAAGAGATGCCGGGAAGACGCCATCGGCCAGTCGCCAAGCGCTGTGGCCGTATTGCGAGATTTGAAGCGAGCGGGCAACCGAAGTCGCGCAGGGCGCGAAAAGGACACAGAGCAGCGCGAGACAGCGTACGACTGCGCATGACCGGAGGCTCATCGCCGAGGGCCGCCCCTAGGGACTCAAGAAACCGCGGCGCAAGGCAATCGCGACGGCGTGTGCTTTGTCCTTCGCGTCCAGTTTCTCCCCGAGAATCTTGATGTGGTAGTTGACCGTCGCTTCGGAGATGCCGAGCCGAGCTGCGATCTCCTTGTTGCGCAGCCCGTTTCTCACGAGGTCGAGAACCTCGAGCTGCCTTGGAGTCGGATCGGTCTTGCCCAAATGCTCCGTCAACCGAGCCGCCACATCCGGCGGAATGTGGCTTCTCCCGACGTAGGCTGCACGAATTGCAGTCAGTATTTCCTTCTGCGGCATCGACTTCAGAACGTATGCCACCGCACCGAGCTTGAGGGCACGCTGGATCTCCGCATCGCATCCGAAACTGCTGAGCATGACGACTCTCGCCTGCGGAAAGTCGCTCAGAATCGTCGCAAGAGCGTCGATGCCACTCTCGACCGGAAGACGGACGTCCATGAGCGTGACATCCGGTTTGTGGCGACGGAACTCCGAAACAGCTTCGATCGCATTGCTCGCCTGGGCCACGACCACCATGTCCGGCTGCCCGCCGATGACGAAGCTCAAACCCTCGCGAAAGACCGGATGATCGTCCACGGCGAGCAGCCGAATTTGTCTCTCGTGAACCATGCAGGCACCCAAATCTTTGTGTGGAGACCACGCTGTGCACGAAGCCTCGGAGGCGCGTCAGCATACGCTTGCATGGCATACGGCGACGGCTTCCCTACACAAAACTATAGTGGGGACGCTGCAGTTTACTAGCGGATTCGGTGCCGAAAGGATCGGGTTCTGCGTCGCTAAGGAAATCGGCCCGCGGCGACAAGTGATCGCGAGACTGCTGCGACCGCCAAGCAGGCCGGCCCCGTGAGTTCGGCCTTTGTGAAACGACCCGTGTGATGCGCTTTTTCGTTTCTGCTATGGGCTGCGGAGGCCGCATTTCCGGATCGCCCTCTATTCCGACGCCGCCTCTCGGCCGGCATTCGGCAGGAATCTGAAGCCGCCGACGTCAACCGGCTGCCGCGTGGATGGCCACGCTTTCAACCTATCCGGCGCGCCAGCAGTCGACTTACCATAGTCCGATGGGGACCTCCGAACAGGAGGCTGCGCTGGACCGGGTCGGGGATGCACCATTGAACGCACTTTCGCTTCGCAACGTGATGCGGGCTGCCGCTGCGGTCGGCACCTTGTCGGCTGCTGGTCTCCATGCCGCTCCGCCAGCCGGTCCCGCGTTCGCTGAACTTGGGCACGAGTACCCAGGCTTCGACCAACCGGGCCTCTTCGGCTTTGCAACCGGAGATTTCGATCGCGACGGAAAAGACGACCTCGCCTTCACCGGCTTGGCATCGCTGCACAGTGCCGTTTCCATCCACGTGGTAGGCCGCAGCACGACCGGTGACATCACCATCAAGCAGTCAATCTCGCTGCCCGCCGAAGGAACGGATTTCGTTCAACACATCTTCGGTCTCTCGGACCCGGTAGCAGGTCCATCATTGGGTGTTGTCTACTTCAACGGCCGCATTGCAGAGTGGACCGGCTGGCCGCTCCGCGAGACCTCGTCTTTTCAATCGCTGGATCAGGTTTCCAATTCCGCTGTCGGCGATATCGACGCAGACGGCGTACCCGACATCGTCGTGCGCAATGATACGACGCTCGCGGCGTTTTCGATGGCGACGGGGCAACAGAAGTGGAGCATGCCGTCCAATGGCAGCGGCGAATTGCTCCTCGCGCAGCTCGACGCCGATCCTGCCCTGGAATTGATCGTCGGTGGAACTGCGCCGGGACGAATCATCGACGGCGCAACGCAAGCGGTGGACTGGAGCTATCCCGATGCGTTTGGCGGTCACCTCGCCGCCGGACGGCTCGCCGATCCGGCCGGCCGTTCGTTTTTGACGGGCGAGTATTCGATTACCGTGTTTTCCGGCCAACCCTACTCGCCGATCTGGGACTACCAGGAGCCGATCTATTTTGCCCCGACCGCCCTCGCAGTCAGCGATGTCGATGGCGATGACGTCGACGAGATTCTATTTGCCGAATCGCCCGCGTACGGACTCAGCGTCCTCGATAGCGCGACGCACAACCTTCGCCACACCTATCAGTTCGGAAACGAGGGACTCGATGCCATTGCCCCGGTGGACCTGGACGCGTCGGGGCCCAAGAAAATCGCGGCGGCCGGTGCGTTGACAGTGAGTCTTCTCGATCTACTCGCGCCAAACCCGTCGTTATGGTCAGCCACGTCGAGGAACCAGCCCTTTAACGTCTCCACCATCGCGAGCACCGGAATAGGGGCAGTTCTAGTGACCGCGCAAGGAACGGTCTCCTGGGACGCACCGGGCGGTCTCGAGTTCCGGGACATGAACACGGGGGCATCGTTGTGGCAGTCGGATCCGATGGTCGACGACGACATCGTTTCGACAGCGCCGCATCGAATCATACCGATCGTTCCGCCGACGCCGGGAGGAGAGCCTCGCATCGTCGTCGCGGGCACGACGACCTATGACGGACGAGTGCTCGTCGTCGGGGCTGCAAGTCATACCATCTACCTCAAGATCGGAGACCCCTTCGACCCGCCCTTCACGATGCGATCGCTGCGAGACGTCGTTGCCGTCGACATGGACGGCGATGGCATCGACGACATCGTGGTTGCCAGCCAGCCGCAATTCCAAGCGAACACGGGCGCGAAGCTGCATGCCTACAGTCAGAGCGGCGAGTTGATTTGGGAGTCGGTGGCGATGGGGCCGCCGAGCCAATGGATCAACGGGGTGCTGGTATTCAAGCCCGAGCTCGGTGCAGGAGACAATATTGTCGCGGTATTGCCCGAGGGTCTTCGTGCGTTCAATCGAGTGACGCATCTTCTCGCATGGACCATGGACGTCATGAACGACTCGGCGTTCATCGTCGAGCATGGAGTAACAGGCCCCGAGCTGGGCATCGAGTACGGAAACTCGATCACGTTCTACGATCTCGCCTCGCGTACATATCTTCGCTCGCTCACATTGTCTGACAACATAGACGCCGCGAAGCCGCTCGATGGGCGTGCCGATCGGCTGCTCGTCTCGAGTGGCGGTCATTTGCATCTGATCGACGGCCGGGAGGGCAGCGAAATCACTTCAAGCCCGTTTCTTGGGCTCGAGCTTGGCTTGCGCGATCAGCTCAACGCCGAACGCGTCGCGACGGATACCTGGCGCATCGGAGTGGGCAGCGACGCCGGAATTTTTCGCTACCGCCTTTCGCTGTCTGACCGTGTATTCGAATCCGGCTTCGAAACCATGCCCCAATGATGCCGCTAACCGATGGGCGGCCGGCGAGCCATTGTTGGACGGCGGCACCTTGACGATCGGCACCTTCGAGCCTCGCTCGTACGCGGTCAATGTGCATTTCGGTACGCCAAGGGGCAGCGTGAGACGGGACGCCGCCACCCATGCGATCCGCAATGCGGACGGCTGCAGCAGCGGACCAGGCCGCCACCGGCGGCGCCTTCGTTTGAATGCCGAAGCAGCGTCGGCCGATCAGTTCGCATTCCAGATCCGCGAAAGAGCTCTCGGCCTTCGCGCTGTCCACCGTACGAGATTCGTCTGGCTCATCGCCTCTTCCCGAAGCCCGGGATCGCCGTGGCTTGCTTCATCCATGATGCGGCCTGGCGTTCGTCGAGGTCGTCCAGCGACGCGAGGTCCACGCCCCGCGAGGTCTTGCCCATTCCCACGGGCGTGACCGGCGGCACGGGATCGAGCGAGGTGCCATGCCCGAACGTCAGTTTGACGTGCCCGGCGAAACCGCCGCAGCAGAAGCACCAGCCGTCGCCGACGCCGTACCACGCCATGCCCCACTTCACCGAGCGCTTCAAAGCCGGCAGCGTCTCGGCCGCCAATGCGTCGACACGTTCGGCGATGCCGCGTTGCGGCTGCGGCAGGCTGCGGATGTAGGCAAAAACCGGCTCGTCCCCCTCCTTGGCTTTCGCGGGGCTGGCTCTGCCGGTCATGGCGGCAGGCAGCGTCGTGGCCGAGACTTGGGCGACCTTGCTCTTGCCGGATTCTTTGCCGGGTTCGCTCGCCTTCGGCTTCGTCTTGCGGCCCGGGCCGGCAACGGGTTCTCCGGTCGCCGTGGGGCTTGGCTTCTTGACGACAAGTGCACGCGCCATCGTTGGACCTCCGACTCGAACATCGTGCGAACCCACGGGTCATGTACGGACCGCAGCCGCCATCGGAACGTTACCACTGTCGGGCGAACATCGCGTTCGATCGATTGCGTCTTCGACGGCGAATGAGGGTGGCACATTCACGCCGCCCAGGCGTCGAATGGCGGTCTGGGACGGCAACCGTCGCCAGACCGCCGCCGGATCGGCACTCAGCGGTAAAAGTACGGCCCGAGCAAGCGGACTTCCGTGACCTTGCCGATCGGCAGGTTGTTGCGAGCTGCGGTGCGACGGATCGCCTCCGTCGTCGGCCCGTCGTAGACGCAGTACGTCCGCTTGCTGTCGGGCGATACGTACGAATGCAGCCAAGTCACGCCGTCGACGGCGTTGGCATCGACGACGCTTGCGCACGCTTGTGCGCCGGCTTCGGTCATCGGAATGTGGAGTCCGTCGGGAAACTCGCGTTCGATCAGGTAGCGCGGCATCGCTGCTCTCCTCGATGGGATGGGTGTCGGGTCAGTGCGATTCGAGCGTCACCGGAACTTCGGTGATCGCATCGACCGGAATCGAGTTGGCCTTCGCTGCCGCACGGATGGCGTCCTCGTTGGGCGCCTCGTAGATGCAGAACGTCTTCGTCTCGTCCTGGTTCGCGTAGGACATCACCCAGTGCACGCCGAATCGAGCGTTGGTCGTGTTGACCTTCTCCTTCGCGGCGGCGTCGAGCCCGGCCAGCGCGCCCTTCGGGAACGTGCGCTCGACCACGTACCGGTGTGGGGCGTCCAGTGCGTCGAACGCGTACGCCATCATCGAGACGGCCAGAATAAGAATCGCAAACATCGTCTTCATGGGATATTCCTGTTCGGTTCGCGGCTCGATCAGCCGCGAGAACAGGTTACGAAACGGCCATCCGGCCGACTTCGGCGAACCTACCTAGATTGGCCGGCGCCGTTGCCCAGATTGGGTACGAGGCCTTCGGCATGCGCTCGCGCGATCGCCTCTGCGCGCGAGCCGACGCCGAGCTTGGACAGGACCGCGGCGACGTGATGATCGATCGTACGGATCGAGCGGTGCAGCCGCCGCGCGATGTCCTGGTTCCGGAGTCCCGCCACGAGCAGCTCGAACACCTCGGCTTCGCGACGCGTGAGACCGAATGGATGTTCACGCGTCGAGACGCGCTCGCCGCGCGGCAGGCCGCGTACGCCGGCTTCCTGAAGGTGCCTGCGCAGCCGATCGGCGTAAGCCGAAGCGCCGAGGCGTTCGAATCGATCGAGCGCCTCGAACTGCGCATCGACGTCGCCTTCGGCCAATGCGCGCGCAGCCTCGAGAGGGCAGCTGGCCTCCTCCCAGGCCCGCAACGCTTCGCGCCAGCGTCCGGCGATCTGCAAGGCGTACGGCTCGACGCAGTTCTCGGGGGCGGCCCCGAGCGCACCGGCGCAGTGAAGCCACCACGCGAGTTCGCTGGTGGTCCAGGATCGCGAGAGATTCGCATTCTTTCCATCCCAGACTGCCCAGACCTCCGCCGCGATCGCCGCGACATCGCCACGCAGCCAGGCGGCTTCGGCGCGCGCCGCCGCGACCGGCCCGGTGCGCTGAAACTCGTTGGTCATGCGCGCGAGCGTCAACGCTTCGTCCAGCGCCGAGTCCGCAGCACGATCGCCACATCGCGCACGCACGCGTCCGCACACGGCGAGCGCCCCGATGCGGCTGATCTGCGCCGCCGAAGGCATGGCAAGGACGCGTTCGGCTTCGGCAACGGCAAACGCGACGTCGCCGAGAGCGAGTGCGACCTCGGCGCGCTGCACGCGCATGTAGCGCGCCCACGCATCGAGGTCGCGCAGCTCGCAGTACTCGATGCCTTCGTCGAGGCGAACGCGCGCCAGCGCCAGCTGGTGCGCGGCGACCGTCGCACTCGAAAAATTCGTATGAGCGCGCGCCGCGTGCTCTTCGTACCCGTCGGCAAGCGCGATCGCAAGGCTGCGCTGCAGGTCGTCGTGGCCTCGCGGATCGCCGGCCACCATGCGCGCCGTTCCGATGTTGTTGAGCGCATGCGACTCGATCTCGCGGTCGCCGAGCGCGGTCGCGAGCGCGAGCGCCTTCAATCCCCAGGCTTCGGTCTCGCTCGGCTCGTCGGCGAGCATGTGCAGCTGCGCGCGGTTGCTGTAGGCGAGCGCAAGCTCGCGGTCGGGCGGCAGCGGCTCCAGCACGGCGATCGCCTGGCCGGCGTAGCGGCGTGCCGCTTCGGTCTTGCCGTCGTACCAGACGAGCCGCGAAAGCCATCTCAACGTCGCGCCGGCCTTGCGGTCGTCGCCCATCCGGCGCCACAGCGCGAGCGCCGATTCGCGCGCTTCGATCGCCTCGGTCAGGCGCTCGGTGAGATAGCACTCGTAAGAGAGGTTTTCGTGATACGCCGCCCGCTGTTCGTCGGGCAGCGTCGCGGCGCGCGCGATGACCAGCTTCAGATGCGCGACCGCTTCCTTGTGCGCGCCGCGCTCGGCCGCGAGCCGCGCCGCTGCCGGCGCAAGACGCAGCACGGCATCATCGGCACTGGCGCCGACGGCGTGATGGACGAGTCTTGCCAGCGAGGTGCCGGGCGCTTCCGTTTCGAGAACGCAGAGCACTTTCGCGTGCAGCGCCTGCGCGGTCGGGATCGACAAGGCCGACTCCACCGCTGCGCGCGCAAGCTCGTGTCGAAATCCATAGGCCTCCTGCGTGGCGACGAGCAATCCGGAACTGAGGCATTCGTCTCGCGCCTCGAGGGTCGGCGCCAGGATGCGCTCGATGAGCCAGGCTTCCGTGCGGGTCGGCACGATGGATGCGAGCTGCACGATGGCGCGCGCCGCCGGCGACAAGCGTGCGTAGCGCGAGAGAACCAGATCGCGCACGCCATGCGGCACGGTTTCGCTGCCATGGCGCAGCAGTTCGGTCACGAAGAAGGGATTGCCTTGCGTCAGCCCGTGCAATCCATCCGCAGAGCGGAACGCGATGCGCGCCAAGGCTTCGACGCCCGCTGGCGTCAGCCGCGGCAGGTCGATCCGCGTCGTCGCATCGGCGGGAAGCTCGCCGATCAAGCGCCGGAGTGGATGGAACGCGTCGATTTCATCGTCGCGATAGGTCACCGCGAGCAGACACTTGAGCGGCCCGATCCGGCGACCGAGGAACTTCAGCAAATCCAACGTGGCGGCATCGGCCCAATGCGCATCCTCGACGACGAACACGACCGGGCGCGTCGCCGATTCGAGTTCGCGCACGATCTGCTGGAACAGCGCGCTGCGCCCGAGTTCACGATCGTCGAGCAGCGCGGCGAATGCGGGGCGATGCGCGCGTGCGATGTCGTAAAGCGGCGCCAGTGGGTGCGGTGCCTGCAAGGCATCGCACGCCCCCTGCCAGACGGTACAGTCGGGGTGGCGCGCGATCAGCGCCGCCATCAGGCTGGTCTTGCCGATCCCCGCCTCTCCCGCCACGAGCGCGACGCGACCGCGCTCGCTCGCCGCATGAGCGAGCAGACCTTCCAGCTCGTGCAGCGCATCGTCGCGTTCGATCAGGCGAGTGGCGGTTGTCATGGATGCACTGACACTTCCCACGTCGACGGGACCCGGCAGTCAGGCAATTCTCACACGCGTCAGCCGCCCGCGTCTCATCGGCGCCGTGCTGCTCGAAGAACGCGCGTCCGGCAGAACTTACGCCACGAAAAGGAAGCCACCGCTCTCGTTACTCCCGCCCCGACGATATGGGCAGCGACACGAACGAGATCAGCCGCGCCGCCAGAGGGGGGCGACGATGGATCGGCGGCGTTGGGCCAAGACCATGAAGGCGATGGCGGCCGCAAGGCAGACCAGCACGGCGACGATCGATGCTTCAGGCCCGAAGCGATCGCCCGTCAAAAGGGCTGGGCCTTCCAGATGGCTGATCAACAGACCGTGCGGCTTGCTGCCGGAGACGCTCGCGCCGAAGATGCTTCCTTCGGTGAAGTTCCAGGCGAAGTGCAAGCCGATCGGCAACCATAGGCGGCGCGTGTACATGTAGGCGGCGGCAAGCAGGATGCCGGCTTCGAGCGCGATCGCCGCGCTGCTGACCAGCGTGGCGCCCGGGTTGAAGGCGTGCAGCGCTCCGAAGATGACTGCGGAGAGCGCGAGCGCCAGCCAGCTGCCGAGGCTTTCCTCGACGATCCGAAACAGGATGCCGCGACACAGGATTTCTTCGGTGACGGCCGCGGCAAGCGCGCTCGACAGCGGATACACCAGGACCGTCCACGCGTTGAAGCCGTCGAATTGCCACACGCCAGCGAGCCAGAGAATCAGCGCAGTGGTGCCGAACAGAATGGCGCCGACGAGCGAGCCAAGACCGAATTCGCCGAGAGCCCCGGCGCGGCCGAGTTCCGTCACCGGCCGTCGTTCGACCAGGTGAACGTACGCGAAGTAGACGCCGCCGGCGGCCAGAACGGAGAACACGGCGGCGACGAAACCCGCCCCGGTGCCCGGCGCGGCATGAAGCGCACTTGCGCACCACTGCACCGCGATGACGAAGCCGACCACGGCCACGATCGCGACGACGAGGCGAATGGGGGCGAACTGGACGACACGCCAGGCCCTGCCCGGCTGTCGATTGATGGCTGCGATTGCATTCATTCCAGGGGTTCCATCGGCAGTCTGAAGTGTGGCACTGGAGTGGATCCTCGCCCGACGTCGAAATGGAATGGAATGAAATCCGCGATCCGTGCGACGAGTGCCCGCTGTACACGAACGATCCCGGCATCGATAGGCGGGCGCTTCGCATGCATTGCGGCGATGTCGAATCCTAGTCCCTCCCCAGCCGCGCACCTTCTGCCGGAAGTCACGAGGACTCGGCGCGTTACGACGAAAGCAAAGCGCCCCCTTCCGCCTTCGGCACCTTCCCCCGCTTCGCAGGGGAAGGGACGGCTCCTACGCGCATGATGGGCACGATCGCGAAAACGTCTGCTGTCGCCTCCCCCGCTCGCGGGGGAAGCTGTGCGAAGCAGCGAAGGGGCGGCAGGTCGATCCAACGCGCGGTGACGATCGAGCTCCAGCGGTAGTGCCTGCCGATAGCATCAGCTCCGCCGCGAGCAACGGAACGGATCCGCTACTCGCCGCTGCGTTGCCCGGCTCTGCGAACGCCGGGAATCGATGCGCGCAATCCCTCCTACGCCTTGCTCGGACCGAAGTGGTAGTTGAACTGCACCCACCACTGGCGGCCATAGGCGTCGTACCAGCCCGCCGAATAGTTCGGCCACCCGCCGGTCTTGTCGATCGGCGACGAGTTGCGCAAGTTGTTGACGCTCACCAGAACGTCGGTGCGATCGTCGAACCGATAGCCCACGCTGCCGTTGAACAAGGTGTACGCGCTGCGCAGCGCGCTGTAGTCGTTCGTCGGAATCCGGCCGTAGCGCGTACCGTCGAGCGTCGCGCTCCATGCCCCCAGGCTCCAGCTGAGCGCGAGGTTCGACTTGGTGCGCCAGTCGGACTGATAGAACAGGTCGTTGAGATAGTCGTAGACCGGATCGCCGGGGAACTGCTGGTATTCGTGCTGCAGGACATGCGTGAACGCGGCATGGAGCTGGTATTTGCCCCATCGGCTCGTGTTCCACCGGTAGTTCGCGCTGAGGTCGATGCCCTGGGTTCGCTCGGTCGCCGCGTTGATCGGATTCAGCAGCAGATTGGTCACCTGGTTCGGATTGACCGGCGCGGATCCTGGATTGCGCACGACGCGCGCCAAGGCGTCGCGGCAGAGCTGCGACGTCGGATCGACGGGCGTGCCGCTCGGCGTCGCACCGAGCAAGCAATCGGCTTCGGTGCGCAGCAGCTGGTCCGAGTCGAGATTGGTCACCTCGTCGTTGATGCGGATGCGGTAGTAGTCCGCCTGGAAGTCGAAGCTGCTCGTCGGGGACCAGACGAAGCCGTAGGTGAACGATCGGCCGCGCTCTGGCTTCAGTTCGGTGTTGCCGGACGAACTGAAGTTCATGTTGTACTGCACGTCGCAGCTGCCGTAGGGCTGGTTCTGCAGGCGGCACTGGTAGTAGTCGGTATCGCCGGGCTCGTAGCCGACGGTGTTCTTGGCGAACAGATAGTTCATGTCCGGCGCGCGGAACGACGTGGCGTAGGTTCCGCGCAGCAGGAGGCTCTCGACCGGCCGGTATTCGAGACCGAGGTTGTAGGTGCTCTTGCCGATCTCCTGGCCGCCGTAGGTGTAGCGGTCGTAGCGCGCCGCGCCGGTCGCCGTGACCTCGGCCAGCACCGGCACGTTCAATTCGAAACCCGCCGCGTATCGGTTGCGCTTGCCCTCGTTGACCTGTGCGCTGCTGAGATTCCAGAAATCGCCGTCATTGATGCGCGGGTCGGGCGAGTTGCGATAGCCCTGACGCCCCGCTTCCACGACACCGGCAAATCCGAGCGGACCGGCCGGCAGCTGGAGCAGCGTGCCGGTGAAGCTCGCGCTGAGATCTTCGGTCCACGCCTTGTCGTGCTCGATCGTTTTCGCCGTGAGGTCGCGAAATTCTGCAGGCGTGAGCGGCGTGATCAGCCGATTGGGATCGGCGTTGTAGGACGGAAACTCCTCGCCTTCGAAATCGTGCGTGCCCGTCTGTTGGCCGAGGAAGAACGAATCGACGCCCGCGAGCAGGCGCACGCGCCCTTGATCGCTCGTGTAGTCGGAGCGGTTGGCAGCCACTTCGTAGTGCCAGTCCGACGTGCCGATGTCGCCCTTCACGCCGATCGTGAAGTTGAATGCGCGTTGCAGGTAGGTGCTGTCGCTCGCATTCTTGCCGCCCATCTCTTCGGGCGTCAGCACACGCGTCCACGTTTCGAGGCGATCGGTCGCATCGTTCCAGAACGCGCCGCCCGGCGCCGACCACGACAAGGACCGCACGTTGTTCTTGATGTCGGAAAATCCGAACATGAAATCGCCGAACAGTTGCGTGCTGTCGTTCAACGCATATCGCAGGTTCGCGTAGGCGGTCGCGAGCTTCTTCTGCGTCTGGATCGTGCGATTGCTGTAGTACTGGTCGCTGCTGCAGTAGGAACCGTCGTAGTTCGCGCTGTTGACGCTGGTCAGGCTGCCATGCATCAAGTTGCCGAGCCCCGCGCAACCCGCACCCGGCAGATCGTAGTAGTTGCCCGACGCAGGATCGCGCAAGGCGATGATCGCCGGCGGCACGCTGCCGGGCGAATAGCCCGAATACGTGTTCGTCAGCGCGCGATCGCCGTACCAGATCGGGTCGCGGTTGGTCAGTTCGAGCCCGAAGATGCCGCTGAGATCGCCCCAGCTGCCGCCGCCGATCAGCTGGATGCGCTGGTTGTCGCCGCCACCCTGCTCGGTGCTGCCGACCTTCACCGAGAGATCGACGCCTTCGTGCTTGTCCTTCAAGATGATGTTGACCACACCGGCGATCGCGTCCGAACCGTAGATCGCCGACGCGCTGCCGCTGAGGATCTCGATGCGGTCGACCATCACGCTCGGAATATTGGCGAGGTCCACCGCATTGACCGAGCCGTTGTAGGCGACCGGGTAGTCGGCGACTCGATGACCGTTGACCAGCACGAGCGTGTGGTTGGGCCCCAGGCCGCGCAGATTGATGACGTTCGCCGCCGGGGTGAAGGTGCTGCCGAAATCTTCGCCTTGAACCAGCCCCGTATTCTGCGTGACCGAGCTCAAGACGTCGAAGACGCTGCGAAAACCGCCGGCATCGATATCCGAACCCTTGATGACCGTGATCGGCGACGGGCCTTCGACCTGCGCGCGCGGGATGCGCGAGCCCGTGACCGTTATCTGTTCGAGTTGTTCACCGCCCGATGTCGGCGCCGCGTTCTGCGCATCCTGGCTATCTTGAGCCAGACCGTACACAGGCAAAATCGCCACCAGCACGCCGGCCAACGACCGGCGTGTCCACTCCATGCTTCGCACTCTCATTCAGCACCTTCTCCCCAGGGCGCTCGGACGCCGGCCGCTTTCGCCGGCCTGCTCTCGACGCGCCAAACCCAGTCAGTCCGCGAAGCATTCCATGTCGTCGAAGCGTCGCGAAATCACGGTGAGTCATGCCGTCATGCTGCAGCGCGAGATCGATCGAAGCGGTCGTTTGGCCGTCCAGACGCCCGTGGGCTGCGATCTCGGAAGGCGCAGCGCAGGCGGGATCCTGGCAGCGCTGGCCGGTGGGATGCGACCTTGGCGAGCGCCTTCAAGGGCGATTGAGCGTCGCGCGTTGCCGCGACGCCGAAGGGATGCATGGCTTCAGCGCGCGACTCGCACGGCGACGAGCGCCATGCGAGTCGCGACACGTTCAGTCGAATCCGTCGTGGAAGACCGGATCGACGACTTCGGCGATGTAGGCCAGCTGGAACGAACCTTGATACTCGGCCTGGTAGCTCGCGACCTGCACGGTGAACGTGCCCGAGTACGAGGCCGTCCAGGTGAGGCGCGACTGCAGGTCGCAGCTGTCGTCGTTGCTGGCGACGGCCGTGCCGCCGTCGTACACGGTCACCACCGTATCGAACGAAGCCCAGCCGCCGTCGGCGGGACACAGGCTGAGATCGTAGGTCGTGCCGCCCGTCGCCGAGAGATAGAACGACCACGTTCCCGCCGGGCCGAGGCTGCCGACTTCGCTGAGCTGCCAGGCAGCCCCCGGGAACAAGGTGCCGGGACTGTTGTCGACGTGCACGCGCGTCGCCTGGTTGGCCCATGCGCTGTCGTTGGCGGGCACCGCGTCGCCGGCCGGCAGATAGGCCGCCAGCCAGTAGTCGCCGGTCGGCACCGAGCTGGCGATCGGCAGCGACGGCAGCCAGAAGGTGTAGACCCAGCCGGCCGGCACGGTCGATCCGGTACCGCTGCCGATGAAGGGCGTGGTGCCGTCCCAGCTCATGCGGTTCTGCGTGAGATAGAAATCGATTTCCGGCGAGACGACGTCGTCGGTGCCGGTATTCTCGATCTTGAACTGGTTCGGCATGCGAGCGGCGAGATCTTCGCCGTGATGGATCGACACGTTGCCCGTCTGCGTCGGCGTGTACAGCGCGGACTGCGCGCCGGGCGATGTGTCGAGCGACGTCGTGTACAGGCTGATCGCCGCGTCGTGGATCGGCAGGCCGCCGAATGCATCACGGGCAGCGGAGGTATCGTCGAGGAACAGCGTCGGGAAGCGGTACTCGTGCGGCGTGTAGTTGAGGACCGTATCCCAGCTGACGGCCTGGGTCTCCCACGGATGGCGCAGGCCCCAGGTGTGGCCGACCTCGTGCAGCATCGTGCGGCGGAAACTCCAGCAGGCAGCCGTGTCGTCAGTACCCCAGCGATCGTCGAGCGTCCAGCACTGCGCGGGATTGAGCGCCGTATCGGCCTCGATCGTCACGTTGTTGCTGTCCCAGCGCGAATAGGTGATGCCGAGCGCGCCGGCGCCCCAGCCCTCGCCGAACTGCGCGACCATGTCGTCGTTCGACGGAAATCCGGCGAGATCGAACACGCCATTGCCCCAGGCCCAGTTGCCGGTCGGCGTGGTGTAGACGCGGAAGATCTCGCCGGCGTACTGGTTCCAATAGGCGAGCTGGTTTTCTTCGAACGGATGCCACACCCAATCGTGCGGGAAGCCGTTGATGATGGCCGGCGGATTGATGCGATGGTCGTAGTGCCAGTCCGGCTGCTGGATTGAACGCATGGGCTGCCCGCCGATCGCCTGACGGGTCACGGAGCCGGCCGCAGCAGTCGCCGCAGGCTGCGGGCCGCCGACGCGATCGGCCTCGGGCGCCGGCGTCGACGCCGATGCCGTCGGCGCAGGCGTCAACGCGAGCGGAAGAAACGTCTTCGCCGGATAGACTAGGCCCTGCGGCGGCGACGCAAGCTGCGGCTCGCGTGCCGGTGCCGAACCTCGCGCTGCGGCGAGCACGCGAACCTGATCGATCAGCTGCGCGGCATCCGTCGCCGCGTGCGCGATTCCGAGCGAGACGGCACGCCCGTCCGTCGACAGCTCGAATGCGCCCTGCGCGCCTCCGACGAACGGCGGGAACACTTCGCCGCGATGCGGACGCACGAAGATCAGATACCGCTTGCCGACTTCGAGTTCGGCCGCGTCGCTGATGTGATCGGTGATGCCGCCCAGCGTTCCGCCGCCTTGCGACAGCGTGAACGCCACCGGCGGCGGTGTGCCGAGCAAGGTCTGCTGCTGGCGGAAGGAAAAATCGGTGACGACCAGGTTGCCGCGCGCGTTCATGCGCGGCACTGCGGCGACCAGGTCCGCGACACCGACCCATTCGGCCTGCTCGACCAGATCGGCAGTGGACACCGAGGCCATCAATTCCTGCGCCTGCGGCGCCGACGGCCCTCCCAACAACAGCAAGCCGCCCAGCAGCATGCGAACTGCGGGCCTGTACACCTTCGATCGACGCGAGAAAAGCGCGCTGCGAAAATCCATCGTTCCGACTCCTTGTCAAATTTCGGCATGACCGATCGCCTTCCGTGGTCGCTCGTCGCGGCGCGCGGATGGCGGGTCGCAAGACGGATACGCCGAACCGTCGCGGAACCCGACATCGCGATGGATCGTCCTTGTGCCTTGCCGGCGGGGCTCCTCCTCCGGGCATGGCGTGGGAGCGCCTTCAGTCGCGATGCCCGCAGGCTGCGTGAGAAGAGAAAAAACATCGCGACCGAAGCCGTTCCCGCGATCCACGACATGGGGCGGGAGCGAGTTCAGCCGCGATGTGCGTCACAGGGACTCGACCGATTCGCCTATTGCGCGCTGCCGACGATCAGGTTGTCGACCGTCGCCCAACTCTGGTCGAACAGGTTGCTCGGATTGGGCGTATCGATCGCGATGTTCGCGATCGGCAACGACGAGGTGAAGCCGCGGAAGTCGTCCGCCGACTGCGTCGTGAAGGTCTCGACCGTGCCGTCGCTCAGCGTGACGACCACCGTGTTGCCGACGATCGGATTGCCCAGGAATCCGTCATTGGCGTAGAAGTTTCCTCCGACGGCCGTCACCGGTGCTCCGGTGAATGTGATCAGGATCTGATCGGCCGAGTAATTGGCGGTGATGAAGCCGTCCTTGATCCACAGCTGGTCGTTGTGGGCGATCGAGTCGACGGTGTAGGCCAGACCGCTCGCCGGATCGGAGAACGACAGCGCCGGCGATGGCGCGTCGCTCGACGGCAGGTCATCGAACGAATTTTCGTAGTAGCCGCCCGCGACATGCGACAGAAACTCGTCCCGCGTCTGATAGACGCCGGCCTGGCCCGTCCCGGCTGCCGCTTCGAACGAGCCGCAGAAGATTTCGTCCTGCGCATGGCAGGGAACCTCGGTTACGGTCAGCGACACCGGAACGGAGACGACCGAATGGTCGGGATCGTTCGACGTGATGCAGATCGATGCCGTGTAGTCGCCCGGCGCCAGCGAAGCCGCCGACGGGTTCGCGCGGACCACGACGTCGTAGTCGTCGGCGCCTTGGTAGATTTGCATCGCGGGCGGCGACGCGGTCAGCCAATCGACAGCCGATCCCGAACACGAAGGCCCTCCTCCACCGCTGCCGGGCGACGCAGTCGCCCGCACCATCAGGTTGCCGGCCGTGCTGCCGCCGCTGACGCTGTCGATCGTACCGGTCTGCGCATTGTTGGCGAGGTTGTTCCAATCCACGGTCTGGCCGGATGCCGGAGCCGAGACGTAGGACTGCTGCTGCGGGTTCGTCGTGTCGATGGCGGCCGGATACTTGCGCGCTGGCAACGGCGGCGGCCCGGGCGTCACCGCCCATTGGTCGACGAAGCCGACGTAGACGTCGCCTGCACCAGGTACGCCGAAGCTCGTGGGATACGTCTGGAACGCATCGGTCTGATCGATCGTGACCAGATGATCGCCGCCGATCCGCACGGCGTTGGTCGGGTCTCCGTCGGCATCCGCGTCGTAGTAGGCCACCAGGTTCGCCGTCAGTCCCGTCAGGTCGCCCTGGGCCAGCGTCTGCCCGGGCCAGTAGATCGATACCGAATCGATGGTCAACGCTTCCGATGCACTGAAGCGATTGACGAACACGGCACCCACTTCATGCGGGATTGGCGGCGGCAACGAGCCCAGCCCATAGGCGGCCTCGATCGTGCCGTCGTCGAACGCGAAGGAAATATCGCCATTGACTGCCCACACGCTGCGAGGAGCGGCAGAACCGGCGGCGGGCGCCGGCGCAACGGGACGCAGCGACGAAATTTTTCGCGCGCTGCCGCCGGTCGATACGACATTCGCACCGGCTGTCGCCGCCGCCCCGTCGCTTTCCTGCGCCGCGAGATGCACGACGAGCCAGTCGCTGCCTGCAGCGTTGGCGATGTTGAGCGGCTTCCACTGGACCGCATTCGCGGCCACCGTGAAGCTGAGCGACGTCGGCGTCAGGGTCATGGAAGGCGGTGGCGGCGGCGACGTGTTGCCGCCGGGAATCTGGATCGCATTGCCATCGCCGTCGAAACTGGCGATCTGGGCCGTCGCCGGGAAACCGGTCGGCGCCGTCGTCGTCAGGCTGATGTAGCCGTAGCACACGCCGCCGGCAACGGGATTGGCCAGGCGCCCGTCACACGCGAAACGCACGCCGATCGATCCATTGACGCCCGCTCGCAACGCCGGTGCGGCCATGGGGCCGCCATTCGCGGAAGAAAAGGAAGACTCCGGCCCGATCGTCGCGCCGGGCGCAAGGACCGCGACGTTGCCCGAGCCGTCGACGACGTACTCGGTCGCGTGGGTGGCGATCGTGCGCAGCGTCAGCCCGTCGGTGCCGTCGTCGAAGAAGTTGAAGTCCCAGTCGCCCGTGGTCGGTCCGGTGTCGTCGAACGCGCCGGAGACGACGTTCAGCGACGACCCATCCAGGCTGTCGGCCAACGGATGATTGAGGATGACGAAGGCAAGCCCGTTTGCCGGAGTGCCGGCACTGCCGACACGAGCGGTCAACAGGGCCAACGGCGTCAGGGCGGCAAGAATGACGGCGGGCCATATTCTCAGGGTGCGGTTCCATGGGTTCATCGGTGGGTTTCCCGGCAGGATGGGGCCACGAGCAGCGGCTGGCTCGCTTTACCATCGCAGGACCGTGGGCCACGCGAAGAAAAGGCGCATTGCGCAAACCTTCGCGAAACCTTTAGCGCGTCTTTCGAGCGGGCCGATCGATGCAGCGGAGGTGCCGCGCAGGGGCGCTCAGAGCGATCCGGGCACCGGCAGCAGCGTGGCGAGATCGGGCGGGACGACGCGCTCGCCGGCCAGCGTGCGCGCCTGCGCCAGCGCCGCCGACCAGGCGGCCGGCTTGCGCAGCGCGTGGTAGACGCGCAGCTGCAGCAGCGCCGCTTCGTAATCGCGATCGGCCCAGCCGGCCAGTCGCGTCGCCACCGAAGCCGCGGTGGCCAGGTCGTTCGTCTGGATCAGATACCTCACGTAGCTGTCGGCGACGGCGAGCTGGTCGCTCGGCACCTGCTCCTCGTTGGCCAGCGAGGAGCAGGTGCGATAGCTCCGGCCGGCGGTGTCGGAATGACGGGCCGCGGCGAATTCGGCCTCGATGAGCTTTCCGTAGAGTCCGGCAGGCGCGAAATCGACGAGCTTCGCCCAGTCCGCGGCGCGCGCGGCGGTACTCGACGCCGCGTCGGCCTGGCCGGTCGCCAGCTGGCTGCGCAGCAGCATCAGCCAGGCGACCGCCGTATCGCGCGGGTCCTGTCCCTCGACCGGCACCTCGATCGAAACGCGCGCATCGGCCATGGACCGATCGAAGTCGCCGCGCGCCCACGCCAGACGCGCGCCGATCGATGGGGCCGTGCCGCCCTCGTCCACCGAGCGGTTCAGCAGGGCCGATGCGATCGCGTCGTCGGCGTCCGACAGGCGGCCGTTGACGGCGAAGATCCGCGCACGCCACGCGTTGACGAAACGCTTGAGCTTGGGTTCCTGCACCAGCGCCAGCAGTTCCTGCAGCCGCTTGTCGAGCGCGAGCGCGGCGGCCGGCTCGGCGAGTTCGACGCGCACGCGCGCCAACTCGACGCAGGCGCGCAGTTCCGAGCCGACGTCATGGATCGCCGCGGCCCGGCGCGCCGCGCGCTCGAGCAAGGGGACGGCGTCGGTGAACCGGCCGGTGTTGACGGCCGCGGCGCCGACGTCCAGATCGAGCTGCATCAGGCCGATCGCGTCCGCACTGCTCTCGAGCAGCAGGCGCGCGCGCATGAAGTCCTTGTCGGCGGCCGTCGCGTCGGGCATGCGGAAGTAGTTGTAGCCTCGCAATGTCAGGACCCGACCGAGCAGAGCGTCCGCCTCGGGCCCGTGATTGCGATCGAGCAGCGCAACCGATTCGTCGAAATAGCGCGCGGCCGAAGCCAGGTCGGCCTGGCGGAAGTAGGCGATGGCGATGCCGTAGAGCGCACGCGCACGCGACACCGGCTCGTCGGCGCTCGCCTGTGCGTCGGCGACCGCGGCGAACAGCTTGCGCGCTTCATCGTAGCGTCCCGTTTTCAGTTCGACCCGGCCCTCGAGGTAGCGAGCATCCGGGAACTGACTGGAATCCTCTGGAATACGCGCCAGCCAACCGCGCGCTTCGTCGAGACGATCTTCCAGGAGCGCCGCCTGCGCCCTGCGGATCATTTCGTCTTCGGCAGGATGATCGTCGGACTCCTTCTTCGGCGTGAATCCGAGCGCTTCGGCCATGCGGTCGGCGGCAAGGCGAGCGGCGACGAGGACTTCTGGTGCGGCGGCCTCGGCAATCAGCGGCGGCGAACGACCGTGCACCGTCTTCACCAGCACGCGCCATCGACCGTTGACCGATTCGGCGGCCGCGCTGAACATCAGGTCGGCGCCCGCGGTTTTCGCAAACGCTTCGGCCGCCGGCGGATCGAACGCAGCGGTATCGATGCCCTTGGCGAGCGCGACGACGCTGTCGCTCGGCATGACGGGTTGGCCGTCGATGCGCAGCCGCTCGGCGATGAGTTCCATGGCACCGAGCCGGATCCACGAGGTCGACGCATCGGCAGCCACGACGACCGGCAATACGAGCCCCATGTGCGCCGGCGAGCCCGGTGCGTGAGCCGGCATGCGAAGACGAATGACCCCAACGGCGAGCAGCGGCAACAACAGCAGCAATGCGAGGACAGGCCCGTATCGACGCGCGTAAGCCGCGCCGGTGCTGCCCATCGATGGCCGTTCGCTTCGCGGCGGCGCGACGCCGCCGGCTTCGCGCCCGCTCTCGCCGGCCGCTGCGCTTTGCGTGCGCGTCACGGCGGCCGACGGCGGCGCATGCATCGGCTCGCCGCGATCGGCCGCGTCCTCCGCAGGATCGATCGGCGCGATCCAGCTGTAGCCGAAGTGCGGAATCGTCCGTATCACATGGCGATGCCTGCCGGTATCGCCGACGGCACGCCGCGCGTACAGCACCATTTGATCGAGCAGATTGTCCGAAACGTCCGCGCTGCCCCAGACGGCCGCGATCAATTCGTCGCGCCCGACCGCGCGGTCGCGGTTGGACAGCAGATACGCCATGCACTCGAAGGCCCTGTTCTGCAGCGGAACCAGCTGGTCGCCCTTTCGCAACTCACGCTTGAGAGGGTCCAGCTTGAACTCGCCAAAACGAACGGGCCGCGCTTGCGTCATCGATTGAAGCCATGAAACGTTGCTGGACTGGCGGCTCGGACAAGCCGCCCGCCTCTTCCACTTAAAGTAGCACGCTGATCCGGAACCGGAGCGGCCTCGGCGTCGGCAGCCGAACACGTCGCCCGCCCTGTGCCATGGGCGCGAACGAACGATCTCGCTGCTGCCGGCGGCGGGGCTAGAATCCAGGCAAAGCCAACCCGCTCGTCGAACGCGTCGCCCCGACAGGCTCGCCGAGTCATGCCGCGGCCGCAGCGCGATCGCCGATACTTCGATCTCGCCGCACTCCGTGCACTCAACCTTCCGCCGCCCACCTGTTCATGCCACTGGACGATCTTCGAGCGCAAATTTCCACGAGCCGCGATTTCGGCGCGAGGAGCCGACGCGTGGCCGCCACGAAAGGACCCAGGCGATCGAATGTCTGCGGATCTGGCCCGGTCGCTCGACCCTCGCGGATTCGCGGGACGCTCCAGCCGCCCGACCCAGCGTCGGCGACCATGGCGGCGTGCGGCTCATGAACAAGCATTCCGTCTTTCATTTCGGCCGATATCGGCTTTCGCCCGCCACGCGCGAACTCAGTCGCGACGGACAAGCCCTGTCCGTTCCGGCGCGCGTGTTCGACTGCATCGCCTATCTGGTCGAAAACCGCGCGCGGGCGGTCGGCCGCGACGAACTCGGCGCCGCGGTCTGGGGCAAGGCCGACATTTCCGAGGCGCAGCTGACACAGACGATCCTGCGTGCGCGACGACTGCTCGACGACGACAGCGGCGACCAGGGACACATCCGCACGATTCCGCGATTCGGCTACCACTGGGTCTGCGTCGTACGAGTCGAAGGTCACGAAGCGGCGAAGGCGGCGGCGGAAACGCCGAGTCCATCCGCATCCCATCGCCGTTTTCCCGCGCGATGGGGCTGGCTGGCCGTTGCGCTCGCCCTCGCATTCGCCGGCACCGGCCTGCTGCTCCTGCGCACGCCGCCGCGCCCGGCACCGGAACGCGCGGCTGCGCCCGCTCACGGCGGACTGGTGCTGCCGATCGAAAACAGCGGCAACGACGACTACGCCTGGATCAGGCTCGGCGCGATCGACGTCATCGCCAATCGCCTGCGTGCCGCGGGGCTGGCCGTGCCGCCGACCGAAACGACGCTGGCGCTTCTCGACGGCAGCGGCGCCGCCGATACCAAGGCGCTGCTCAGGAATGCGAGGACGCAATGGGTCGTCAGCAGCCGTGTCGATCGCAGCGCGCGCGGCTGGCGAGCCACGCTGAAGGCTGCGGACGACGCGGGCAACCAGCGCACGGCATCGGCCGAAGCGGCAGAGGTGCTCGCCGCCGTGCGCGATGGCACGGATGTGCTGGTCAAGCAGCTCGGCCTGACTCCCGCGACGGCACCGGCACGCGATCCGGCCGTCGACGAGATCCTGCAGCGAGCCCAGGCCGCGATGCTGGAGAACGATTTCGACACGGCGCAGCGCCTGCTGACCGCAGCACCCGCGGCCGCCGCGGCACAACCCGAGCTGCGCTACCAACTGGCTGTGCTGGCCTTCCGCGCAGGGCGCCTGGATGAAGCCGAAAGCGACCTGCACCGCCTGCTCGACGACGAGTCCAGCACCGGCGACCCGCTGCGGCGCGCGCAGATCCACTACGGCCTCGGCGCGATCGCGATGATGCGCGATCGCGCGAACGATGCCGAGCGGGAATTCGAGCAATCGCTGGCCACGCTGGATCGCCGCCTGCAGCCCTTGGACTACGGCAAGGCACTCGGCGGACGTGGCGGCGCGCGTTTCACCCTGGGGCGCTATCAGGAAGGACTCGACGACCTCGGTGGTGCGCGCACCTTGCTCGAACAGTCCGGAGACCGCTTGGCGCTGGCGCGCATGAACATCGCGTTCGGCGTAGCCCAGCTGCAGTACGACCGTGCCGCCCAGGCCGTGCCGGTGCTGAACGCGGCGCTGGCGCAGCTGGAGCCTTTCGGCGCGATCAACGAGCGTGCGCACGCCTACTCCGCGCTGTGCAACGCGCAGCTGGAACTGCTCGACTACGCAGCCGCACAGCAGGCCAACGACGACGCCTGGACGCTGCTGCCTCGCATCGGCGACCCGCTCAATCGCGCGGAGACGCTGACCGATCGCTTGTCGGTGCTGCTGGTCCAAGGACGCCACGAGGCGACGACGCCGGTGTTCGCCGACCTCGATGCGCTCGATCTGTCCGCGCAGGCGCGCATGGACGGACGCCGCGACAGCGTGCACGCCGACTTCGCATGGAGCCAGGGCAACGCCGCAGCCACCCTGGTTCGCGCCGAGGCCGCCATCTCCAAGCTGCAGCCCTACGAACCCGATGCCGCCGCTCACATGGCGCTGCTGCGCCAGCGCGCCCTGCTCGCGCTCGGTCGCCGCGAGCAGGCCGTGGCGGCCATGGCGACAGCGCCATCGCCGCCGATGCCGATCGAATGGCGCATGGCACAGGCCGAACTGGCCGCGAGCGGCGACGCCCCGGAGACGGCCGAACCCGAATTCACCGCGGTCCTCGCCGAAGCCGAAGCGCGCAACCTGCCGGCTCAGACCCTGCGCGTCGCCGAATCGATGATTCCCTATCTGATCGGACAGGGCCGCATCGATGCGGCGAACGCACTGCTCGGCCGCCTCGCGCCGACCGCAAGCCAGGATTTCGACGCGGCACTGCTGCGGGTGCGCGTGCATCAAGCGGCGGGGCGCACGCAGGCCTGGGCCGACGCGCTGCGCCAGGCTCGCACGCTGGCGGGCGAACGCGCGATTCCGGCCGCACTTCAAGAAACGCCGCCTCCGTCCGGAGCGCTGGCGGAACCTTCCCGCGCACGTCCCGACCGGTAGTCGAAGCCACGACCGTCACGTGGCGCCGCTCCGGCGAGCCCCTCGCGCCGCACTCGAAAACCCCTTGCGTCCCATCGGGTTAGCGAGCGGTTAGAGATCGGTTAGACACCTGAAACCGAATCTCAACCTCGCTCCCGCGACAACCGCAGCGGCTTGGCGACAATCCCATCGCATCGCGGATTCGTCGCGCATGACCGCGGGACCGGTCACGTTCCCATCATCACATCCGTTCGGGGTAAGCATCGTGCAAAAGAGGTTCGACACCGGGGCGAAGACGCCCAATGTGATCCTTCGGTTGGCGCAGGCGTTCGTCTTCGTGTTGGCGACGAGCGGCTGGCTGTCGGCGAGCACCTTGGCGCAGGCCGGAACGCCGGCGCAGGCAGCCATCCAGCTCGATACGAGCGAAATCATCGAATACTGGTACTGGGCCAGCGGCGTGGTCGTGACCGGCAGCGGATTCGCGGCGAGTTCCGACGTTGCCGTCACCGCGACCGACCCGAATGGCGGCATCCGCCGGTTCGCGGCAACCACCGACGCTTCAGGCGCCTTCAGCGTGCGCGTGAACGCGATGAAGCTGCATTCCGTGCTCGGCGAGCAGGTGATTTCGGCGACCGATTCCCAGGAGCATGTCGCGCAGGTGCCGCTGGCGGTCATCCATGACCCGGACGACGTCCTGCAAATGGCGACCGATCCGGCCGAGCTCACGCTCGCGCAGTTCACGGCCTCCGGCGCCCAGGTGCGCATCGGCGGCCTGGTTCCGAACGCGCGCGTCAGGATCAACCTGGGCGACCCCGCCGACAACATCGGCGAACTGATGAACGATCAGGAACTGTACGCGGACGCCGACGGCGAATTCGACTTCGTTCTGGACCCGAACACGCAGATTTCCGGCGCCGGCGTCAGCGCCGTGGTGCCGACCGAGGGCGTGTGGACGCTGAGCGCGTTCGATTTCTCGGGCGACAACGAGCACCACGGGACCGCCCAGTTCCGCATGCTGCCGAACGATCCCAGTGCGGACAGCTACTGCGCCGTGAACATGACCGACCGCGCCGAGCCGATCACCCTGGTCGGGTTCGCCGGCATCGACAACCCCTCGCCGATCGACTCAACCGCCGGCTACGAGGACTTCACCGGAATCGAAGGTCAGGTGACGGCCGGCCAGACCTATGCGATCCACTTGCAGGGCAAGGCGTGGTTCTCGTTCAACGACAACACCTACACCGTGTTCGCCGACTGGAACCACGACGGCATCCTCGACGAGCCGCAGGAAATCTACAGCGCCGGCTCGCTGCTCGGCTCGACCGGCGCCGACGGCATGGAAGTGGTCTACAACATCGCCGTCCCCGAAGGCGCCGCGCCGGGACCGACACGCATGCGCGTGCTCAAGGTGCTGTCGCCGTCTCCGTTTGCGGAGTACTGGCCGAGCGGCGCGTGCGGCAATTATCGCGATGGACAGGTCGAGGACTACACCGTGGTCGTCGCTCCCGCGGACGGCATTTTCGACAATGGCTTCGACGCAGCTCCTCCGCCGGCCGCCCCTACTCTGCTCAAGATGTTTTCGCCGCCGAGCGTCGCGACGAACGCGCCGTCGCGGCTCACGATCACGCTGGCGAATACCAATGCCACGGCGGCGACGCTGACGGCGGATCTGGTCGATGCGTTCCCGAACGGCCTGGCGCCGGCGGCCACGGCCTCGACCACGTGCACGGGCGGTCCGGGACTGGTGCAGACCGGCACGTCCGTCACGCTGCAAGCCGGTGCGGCGATCCCGGCGGCGGGTTCGTGCACGATCAGCGTCGATGTCGCCGGTCAGGTCGTCGGCGATTTCACGAACACGATTCCCGCAGGTGGCCTGGCGACCGATGCAGGCAGCAATGCGGCGGCGGCGACCGCGACGCTGACCGTCACCGCCCTGGTCGTCCCGGTGGCGCCGACGCTGACGAAGAGCTTCTCGCCGTCGAGCGTCGCGATGAACACGCCGACGCGGCTGACGATCACGCTCGCCAACACGAACACGACGGCGGCCACGCTGACCGCCGACCTCGTCGATGCATTCCCGACCGGCCTGGCGTCGGCGGCGAACGCGTCGACGACCTGCACGGGCGGCTCGGGACTTCTGCAGACCGGCACGTCGGTCACGCTGCAAGCCGGCGCCACGATTCCGGCAGCGGGTTCGTGCACGATCGGCGTCGACGTCGCCGCTCAGGTTGCGGGCGATCTCACGAATACGATTCCCGCGGGCGCACTGGCAACCGATGCCGGCAGCAATGCAGCCGCCGCAACCGCCACGCTGACCGTGGCCTCCGCCGTGGCAGCGCCCACGCTGACGAAGAGCTTCTCGCCGTCGAGCGTGGCGATGAACACGCCGACGCGGCTGACGATCACGCTGGCGAACACGAATGCGACGGCGGCCACGCTGACCGCGGACCTCGTCGATGCATTCCCGAGCGGCCTGGTATCGGCCGCGAGTGCAACGACCACGTGCACGGGCGGCGCGGGACTTCTGCAAACCGGCACGTCGGTCACGCTGCAGGCCGGCGCCACGATTCCGGCGGCGGGCTCTTGCACGATCGGCCTCGATGTCGCCGGCCAGGTCGCAGGCGATCTCGTGAACACGATCGCCGCGGGTGGATTGGCGACCGATGCGGGCAGCAACGCTGCGGCTGCGACTGCAACGCTGTCCGTCGCGGGCCCCGTCGCTGCGCCTACGTTGACGAAGAGCTTCTCGCCATCGAGTGTCGCAACGAATACGCCGACGCGCCTGACGATCACGCTCGCGAACACCAATGCCACGGCCGCCACGCTGACCGCGGACCTCGTCGATGCGTTCCCGAGCGGGCTGGTGTCGGCGGCGAATGCATCGACGACCTGCACGGGCGGTCCGGGACTGCTGCAGACCGGTACATCGGTCACGCTGCGCGCGGGCGCCGCGATCCCGGCCGCGGGTTCGTGCACGATCGGCGTCGATGTCGCCGGCCAGGTCGCGGGCAATCTCACGAACACGATTCCCGCGGGCGGACTGGCGACCGACGCGGGCAGCAACGCAGCGGCTGCCAGCGCGACGCTCGCCGTCGCCGCGCCTGTCGCGGCGCCCACGTTGACGAAGAGTTTCTCGCCATCGAGCGTCGCAACGAACACGCCGACGCGGCTGACGATCACGCTCGCGAACACGAACGCGACGGCGGCTACGCTGACCGCCGATCTCGTCGATGCGTTCCCGAGCGGCCTGGTGTCGGCCGCGAACGCATCGACGACGTGCACCGGCGGTCCGGGGCTCCTGCAAACCGGCACGTCGGTCACGCTGCGTGCAGGCGCCACGGTCCCGGCCGCGGGTTCGTGCACGATCGGTGTCGATGTCGCCGGTCAGGTCGCGGGCAATCTCGTGAACACGATTCCCGCGGGCGGACTGGCAACCGACGCGGGCAGCAATGCAGCGGCCGCGACCGCGACGCTGACCGTAGCGAGCCCGTAGTGGAACCGTGACTGGAGTGGGACCGCCGCGTGCGACCTGGGGCGCTTCCCGGGATTCGAGCAGGAAGCGCCGCGAGCGCGCGGCATTTCATCCCGAGGTTCGAGCAAGAAGCCGCTCGTCGGAGCATCGAACGCTCACCGCAACGATCGCAACGCACGCCAGTCTTGCGAGTGCAGCTCCACGAAAACCGAAAGGCGCGCCACGCGGCGCGCTTCTCTTTTACGGAGCCGGTTGCACAGGCACGTGCTCTCGTCGCCTCCGCCGATGCGGCAGTGTCCTTGCGAAGAGGCGGTCGAAGCGGAATCGTTTGCCGCTGGCTGACGAGCGAACCGCAGTTTTCCTTGGTTGCGCGCTGCTGTCGCGCCAAGTGGACGACGACACACAGTTGCTCGAAGAGTGCCCCGTCGATCGGCATGTCACGAGGCTGAGGGGTGCAAATCACCGACCTAGGGGCGAAGCCAGTTTCGCCCAAGCGAACAAGGCCATCTGTGAATAATCGTATCTACGACGTTACGAAAGGTCGCAACGAGACAGAATCGGCTGTGGACCTCAAGATCACCTGTCCCAAGTGCGGCGGCCTCGTCTTCGACGCTCCGCCCGATCGACGCCGCGGCGACCTGATGCGCTGTCGCACGTGCGGCGCGGTCGCGACCTACGGCAAGCTGGAACGCGCAGCGATCGAGACGCTCCGCAAGATATTGCAGAAGGCGTTCCCCGAGATCGATTGGAAGTGAGTTCGCTCGCACGCCGGCCGCCGCCGATGGGCACTGGCTGGCCGATGGCGCCTCGATCTTCGGGTCGAAGACTGGCGGCGCGATCGTCGTCGTTGCCCGAAGTCGTCGTTGCCCCAAGTCGATCGCAGGCCGTGCTGGAAAGATCCGTCCGTCCGCGCACGTGGAGCATCGACCATCGCATAGCCTGAGGCCGCGCACGGCCTTCAAGGCATCGCTTCGCCCGTTTCGTGTTCCATTTTTCCGCGGCCGCTGTACGAGCCCCTCGAGGCGATGTTTGCTCGCCGCTCCGCCGCCGTCGGGCAGCGTGACCATCGGTTCCTTGTGCGTGACGAACTCGCTTGGCGCCGCGCGCAGCCGTCGAAGCAGGACGAGTTCGAGCACATCGAGCCGTACGCGTCGACTGCCCGGAGTCCACGGCGCCACCGCCTATCCGGCAGCTCCCGAAGCGCCGTGCACTTCGGGTTCCTTTTTCCATTTTAGGAATACGCGCAGCCATGCGTGGCCGCGCGTACTCCGGCTTCAATCGACCCTGCGCCCGACGCGCCAGGTCAAGCCGAGCAGGCCGAGGCCGAGCAGCATCAGCATCCACACGTCCGTCGCCGGCGTCGCGATCGCCGTCGGCGGCGCG
>Ga0207658_10000179_pt1 | contig 68035 bp, 49 predicted proteins | sample KBSS33metaG_FD_184322 | JGI IMG/M metagenome (GOLD analysis project Ga0207658, IMG submission 184322) | Switchgrass rhizosphere microbial communities from Kellogg Biological Station, Michigan, USA - KBS S3-3 metaG (SPAdes) (version 2) | ecosystem: Host-associated > Plants > Roots > Rhizosphere...
CTATGCCGTTCTTGGTGAAGGCGCGGATATCGTCGGCGATGATGAGCTGCAACCGCCATCCGTCATACTTAATCTCGTGAATCCAGTCCTCGCCGCCGGGGGGCTCATCGACGAGCAGCGGCTTCATCGGTGGGATGAAGGAGAGGGGCAGCCGCGCGCGTCGGGGCAGGGGCTTTTCGAACATGGCGACTCTGGACTCTTTATCGACGAGTCGTGTTCCCTTTGAGTCGAGCCGTGAAATGATTGAGCGGCGGCGTAGGGCGATCAAGCTGGCCAGCGATGGCGATCGCAAGGTGGCAGCGCGCCCTAAGGTCATGGCCGGGCGCATGGGGCCTTGTCCAAAAGCGTCTGCTCCGGCGGCTCCTTGCCCGCTCGCGCGAGCGACACCGACAGCGCCCCGGCCGGCAAGGGGCGCAGCAGTTCGGCCTCCGGTTGGTCGGCGTAGAGCCAGGACGCCCAGTTCCGCGGTGGCAGCACGACGATCTGGCGATCGTGATAGGGCTCGATGTCGGGCCCGGTGCTGGTCGTAAGCATCGTGAACAACTCGGGCCCATCACCTCCGCCCGGTCGCCAGATGCCGGCTATGCCGATCGGGTCGCCGCTGGTGAGGGTAAAGCGCCATTTGCTCTTCGGGCTCTTCGTGCCGGTGAACTCGAAGAAAGCGCTGGCCGGGATGATGCACCGCTGGTCCTTCGCAAAGCGCCGTCCCTCAGACCGGAAGTTGAACGCGGGCTTCCCGCCTGGCCGGGGTGAGGGGAAGCTCCATCGCATCGACGACAGGGCGACGACGTTCCCCCGCGCGCGCATAAGCGGGGCGACATCGTTGATCCGGATATCAGCTGCCTGCGGAAGGTCGTCGGGGCCTTGTTCGGCGGGGAGGCCGAGTTCCAGCCGTGCCATTGCGTCAGCGTATTGCTGCCATCTGAGTTGCTGTTCGTAATTGTTGCACATCGCCGCGATGGTGCTCCGCCCAGCCGATTCGCTTCAACCCCGCTTCGCCTTGGCGGCCTCGATCATCTGTCGCTCCGGTTCATAGGGCGGCATCGGCTCGGAAACGCCCCATTGGCCGGGATGCGAAGTGAAGTTGCCCGGCATGAAGTTATTCGGGATGCACACCGGATCTGGCATGACGATCAGCGCATTATAGCGCTTTAGCCAGTCCTTCATGAAGGCCGCGATCTCGGGCGGCATCCGATGGTCGAGGTCGTCGGTGTGGAAGCGGCGCATTGGTCGGACGCTCTACCGAGGCGGTTATGGAAAGGGTGTCTGCGGATCGAATTGGGCTTGCCCGACTCGAACGCGCGCACTCATGATGTTCTTTCTTTGTTCCCTTTTCAAGGGAGGTGACGATTATGGGCTGGAACGACGTCCGGCGGCGCGCGGCGAGCGCTATGAAAATGCCGACGGGTGCAGCCGACAGGCCGAGTTGGCGCGCTTTGCTGTCGAGGAGAGCCCGTGCAAAGATCCGGGAGCCAACGAACGAGCACTAGCCCGTCGCCTCCAATGTCGTCGACGTCGTAAACCCGCCCCGCCCGTCGAACGTATGCGATACCGATTTCGCGATGAACTCGCCGTCGACGTCTGGATCGAAGCCCTCGAGGCGCACAAGCGCCTCGGCAAAGAGTTCCGGCATGCCGGCGCCGTCCAGCGTCACCGTCATCTTGCCGCGCGCCAGGTCGCCGAGATTTGCGGCCGCGGCCGCCTCGGCTTCGGCTTTCGATCCGTACAGGCGCCGGTCGCGGTGTTGCGGCTCGCCGGCGCCCGCCTTCACAGAAACCCTCTTGCCGGTTGTGTGATCCCGATAGCTGGCGCTGGCCGAACCGTAGCCACCTCGGGATTCGCACGTTGCCTGCCAGGTTGAGACGTCGTCCGGCCTGATCGTGATAGGCGTTTTCTCCGCGCCGCTCGGCACCGTCCGCGAGCCCTTGGCGGCGAACAAAATCTTGCCATCGCCTAGTTTGAAAGTCGCCCCGTGGCGCTTGGCAAGTCGGGTGAGGAAGGCCACGTCGCTTTCGGTTTGCTGGTCAATGTGCTCGATCAGCCGGCCCGCGAGCTCCGCGTCGACGACGGCCGAAAGGCCGTGCTCGGCCGCGATCCTGTCGGTGATTTGGCCAATCGTCTGCTCATGGTGGCTGCGCAGTTTCGGCTTGCGGATGTCGCCCGTGAGATCGGCGGCGTCGGCTTGAATGCTGATCGTTCGCAGCGGGCCGGCTTTTGTCCACGATCGCACGCGGAAGCTCCCCATCAGACGCGGCGCCGGCTGATAGCCCAGCCAAATGCGCATTACGGCGCCGATCGGCGGGGCACTGACGCCCCCGTCAGGACCAGGCCTGGCGTCAAGCACTACCTCGCACGTATCCGCCATGATGCCGGCCTCATCGGTGATAGTGAGGGACAGCAGGCGTTCAAACCATTCGCGATCTCGATCGCGGCCGTTGATCTCGACGATAGCGGCGGGCGTCATGCTTCCGCGATCCGCTTTGAGGCTGCTTCCGCGTCATCGCCGCTGGCCACCGCCGCGGCCCGCAAGATTTCCTGTGCTGCGGCTTCCCGCGGATCGGAAGATTGCGGCGGATCGCTATTGGCAATCCGGCCCGCTACGGCATCCACGTGATCCCCGCTGGCGAGCGCAGCCGCAGCCAAAACCTGCTGAGCGCGCGCCTCCACCGCCGGGTCCGGGTGCGGATTGGAAACGGGGCGGCTGCTTTCGGAAATCCGCCGAACGACTTCATCAATTTCCGCCGCCTCCTTGCGCGCCGCCTGAACGGCCACCGAGTGGTCGGCAACTGCCAGCGCAAAATCGCCGAACGCCTGGCCACTCGCGACAGCCGCTTCGACCATGCCAGCCGGCAGTGGTTCGGGGGGATTTTTGCCTAAATGTCGGATAGCAGCTTCCCGCGACATTAAGGGTGCCGGCGGGGGAGAGGGACGAGCGCCCCCCGCCGGCGTCTCGGACGGGCGAAGGGAGGAGCCCGCCGTCGAAAGGGATTGCGGATATGCAGCGCTCTGAGCCTCTGCGGTGAAACTCAATTCGTCACTCATGGTCGCCCGTACCCTTCTGGAATTCACCCCACCGCGCGCTGCAGAAAGCTCCGCCAGCACACCCTCAAATGTTCCGAGGCGATCAGCCAAACCGGCTTTGACAGCGCCTCGCCCAACGAACATGCTACCCTTGCCGAAATCGGAGAGGACGGTAGCGACGGGCTTGCCTCGGTGGGCAGCAACCGCCTCCACAAAGACCTTCCCCATGGCATCAACGAGCCCCTGCAGGTGCTCGGCGCCTTCCTTCGTGGCGGGGTCTGCGTTCTTCATGGGTGACTGCGAAGACACGAACTCAAATGTGGTGGTGCCTTTCGGTTCTTGGCTCTTGCGAAAGCCCATACGGACCCCGATCGAGCCGAGCAGTGCCGATGGATCGACCACGATCTCGGTGGCGCCCGAAATGATCCAATAGGCCGCAGACGCGCCCATGCCGTTGACGTAGGCAACGATCGGCTTAACGTTGCGGAAAGCCCGCACCATCGCCGCCAACTCGCCAGCTCCGCTGGCTTCGCCACCGCCAGAGTCGATCGTCAGAATAGCCGCGCGAACCTTGGGATTGTCGCGTGCCACCGCCAAGTCGCGGGCTAAAATATCGTAAGACGTCGCGCCCGACATCGCCGCAAACAGGTTCGCCCGTTTCATCATCGGGCCAGTGGCCGAGATGATCGCGACGCCGTCGCGGACGGTTGCCTGCTCGGCGCGCTCGAGCGACTTGGCGCGGTAGGCTTCAAGGGCCTCCACCGTCACGTCATGCTCACGGGCGGCAATGCTCAGCACCGTCGCGAGCGTGTTTTCCTCCATCGCCCACACCGCGCCAAGCGCCGCCTCTAGGGCGCTAAACTTTGTCATTTCCGGGCTCCCTCGCCTTCAGTGCGGGTCATGCGGCTTGAGCCTTCGCAGCCCGACGTCGCGCGCCCGGCAGGTTCGCTACGTCCTTGGCGGCCTGCGCCGGGAAGGCGGCGGCCGCCGCGATTGCGGCACCAAGCGCTTCGTTCTCTGAGGTAAAATCTGCCGCAAGCGCCTCTACCTTTGACCTGAGCTCCTCGGGTAGCATCTTGAGTTTAGGCACCGGCACGAGAGCCCAGCCCAGCGCCCCAAGCGCCGCCTCAATCGAGGCTAATCCAGGTAAATTTTCGGCTCTCCACGCCTTCGCCGTGCTGGCAAGCACGCCCGATCGGTGCTCAAGCTCTGAATACGAGCAACACTGCCTTTTCATCTCTCTGAACACGAGCTTGGCGAGCGGATTCGCCCGCTCCGGGATCGTGATCGTCGACGGGCGTGTGGAAACTGCCCAGCCGAGCCTTTCGGGATTGTTGGGGTCGGGGATGCGGCGAGGGATTTTCGGATATGCGCTGTCCATGCCGGCATTGTGGCTGGGGTGGCTACCAGACCGGGGTCCGGTTCAATGGCGTTCCGGAGGGTGGGGAGGGTTAATGCGGGGGAAATATGTGGGGTCCGGACCGTCGCCTATTGGGTCGTTAGCGGAATGGCGGCTTTCAAGTACGCGCACTGCTATAGCGGAGATCAATACGGCGACCCCCGCAACGCCCGGATCTTGCCCAATCAACGCCCTAATTTCTGAACGCGCCGCCAAACGGGGTGGAGCTAATTTTTTGTACATCGAAAAGTCTGCGAGAGCTGTCAGGCGGAGCCGAGCGCTCTCATTTCGGGCATGCCGGCGCTGGTGAGATGGGCTTTGGCGGCGCCCAAGACTTCGGAAAGCCTTTGCTCGATGTTCCCGCGGGATATGCCGGGCTGCACTACTACCATGTGGAAGGTCGCCGGACGGACACGCGCGAGCGCCTTGAGCTGCGTGATATCACCCTTGATAAAGCGAGCCATGCCCGACTGGCGACTAAACCGGCCGGCGAGACGGCTGACTAGCCGCGGAAGGTCGCAAAAGATCACGCATTTCACCGCCTGCCCGCATACCTCGTAGACATCGCCCACGCGATTGCCAGCCTTGTCTCCCGACGAGCCCTTGCAATGATAGAGCAGGACGTCGACCCCGCCATCGTCGCGCCGTCTGAAGGCAACGAAATCCGCCGTCTCGCCGCTGCCATGATCCCAATAGACAATCTCGAATTCGTCGCGATTCAAAGCTCTTGCGAGGTAGCCTTGGATCGAGCTGGCGAGCCCTGCGCCCGCGGCATATTCGATCCGGGGATCCACCCCTTCTGCTTTCCAGTCGACAACGTCGACGAGAGCTGACGAATAGAGCTCCGGCCCGTCGATCAGCGCAGGGAAATGATCTTCTCCATCCAGCCTCGACCAGTCATCTAGCGTCAAAGCAAGAGGATCGTCATTGAGATAATCGACCACATCCACCTGGTCGCGATGCCAGGTGAAGATCAGGCTTGGCTCGTTTTCGCTTGCATAGGCGAACAAGGCCTCCCGGTCGGCCAACCGGTACTTTATGTGCGTTTCGAAAGCGTCGTTTCCGATCCGGATTAAGACGCTATCCGCGTCTGAGCTTACCACCTCCAGGCTGAAATCGGTCAGCGGAAGCGTGTGATCCACCTCGCGGACCTTAAACAGCGCTAGAGGAGGATCGAGGTAGAGGTGCCGGGGCCATTCCGCGAAAAGAACGTTCGACGGAATGCTGGTGACGGCCGTTCCGGTCGCGAGCTTGTCGAGCTTAGTGCCCGTAATCGCGGCCTTTTTGTCATGGATTTTGCGGGCCAGCTCCCCACACCATTCAAGCAGCTCCGGCAGGGTGAAGGTCGTGTTGCTCCAAATCTTCGAGGAACTGCTCAGGCCGATCGTAACTTTCTCGTCCCCATCGTAGGCGCTGCCGAAGCAGTGCCCGCGGTTATAGAGCCTAGCATCCTCGTCACGAATATCCTCGTCGGAGCGCGAGCCCGCCATGATGCGGTAGGACTCGTTCAGGCTGGCAACGCTTCGCTTCTTCATACCGACCTGATGAAAGCGCGCGTCGCTCAGTTCCTTGAGAGCCCGGTTGATATGACTGACGCTCAAAATACGCGGTTCATAACCGATGAGATTCTGCACGATCCTTCGATACAATCCATCCACGCGCTTTGACGCGCAGATGAAGAGCAATTTCGCCTTATCGTCATAGTAGAAAATGAAAACATCGAAGGAAACGTCGATCAGCCGGTCATCGGACGCCCAGCGGACCGATTCAGCCCGCCGAGTGATGTAGACGCTTGCACGGCGAGCTTCGCTCACCCAGCTAAAGACTATTTCGCGATCAAACCCGAAATAGGGCTCCGTCCGGAAATTGAATGGCTCGAACAGCCGATAGATTTTGACATGGGCGTAGGGCGACAGGGTGTAGAGCGACAGATCACCGAAATCGGCGGCTCCCGAAATCTTGTCGAAGGTTTCGAGGGCTTCGCGAAGATTCACTTCGCGCTCGATTCGGGCGCCGCTCATATTCGGAATCATTTCCGCCCAGACTGCGCCTGCGGAATAGAGCTGCTTCGCCTCGACTTCGATCGATGACGGCGCGGCAACAAACGTCGCTGTGCCGAGCTTCTTACCTACGGTGCGCGCGAAACGGCCGATGAACTGCAAGGTCACCGCAAGCGAGCGATGTGGGGCATGAACCGCGGCGACCTTGAGCCGCGGCATGTCGAAGCCCTCGCCGAACATATTAACGCAAATAATACCGTCAAGTTCGTTGGCATCGAGTTTTGCTAGAACTCGGCGGACATGCACGAGCGAATGTTCCCCGGTAACAAGCTGCAGCTTTAAGCCGGTATTTTCCGCATAGACCTTCTCGATCTCCCGCGCGCGGGCCTTGCCATCGGTTCTGACCATCAAGAGGTGGTCGAAGCCCGCTCGCAGATCCTTGTTGAGGCGTGCCTCGGCAGCCTTGGCGATCGCTATATCCTGTTCGACCTTGCCGAGCTTGCTTTCATCGATATCAACCGGCTCGTAGTCGATATGACCGTATACGCCGTCCTCATAGGCGCGCTTCAAGTCATAGGTGTAGACAAAGCGTCCCTTGATCTCGCGGTCATCGCGCCGGAAGGGTGTTGCCGTGAAAAGGACCTTGCGCGCATCGACGAAAGATTCGATCACCGTCTTCCAGGTCAGCGCGGGGCTGTGGTGGGCCTCATCGACCAAGATGAGATCAAACAAATCGCCAGGTGGCGCCGGCACCTCTTCCAGGTGCGGACTGACACTCTGCACGGTTGCGACCACGACGTCGAACGCCTGCATCGCTTCCCACTGTGCAAGAGTGCGGACGCGGCCTTCGGTGGACATGACGCTCGGCACCGCGCTTTCATCGGGGAGCGCCGTGATCCGCTTGAGCACGCCCAACCGCCCAAAATCCTCCGCAATCTGCTCGCGGACAAGTCGGCTGGGCGTAAGTATGAGAACGCGTCGCGCCTGCAACATGAACGCGCTTGCCTGAAGTACGGCCGTCTTGCCCGAGCCAGTCGGCATGGTGACGATCGCCGGATCGGAGCGGTGAGTAAAATGAGCACCGATGGCAAATAATGCCCCGCGCTGCGCCTCACGAAACCCCGAACCGGGCTCGCCGCCATCGAATGCAATGGGGAAAGTCAGGGACGGATAATGCGTCGCGAAATAGCTCATCGCTGTTCCATAACGGTTCCGTCATGTTCTTTCCATGATGTATCCCGAATATGTCCGAAATGGTTCTAATCCAAGGGCGACGCCAAGCTCCAATTCGCGTCTGCGAGCCTCCGCTCGCTGCCCAATACGCTGAAGCAAATGCTCGGCCGTCTCCATAGAGACCAACTCGCCGAGCCGTATCGGCTCGAATAGGCCGCCGGTCTTCCGGGTCTTCATCGAGCGGCCAGAATCTCGGCGGACCTATCATCCCTCCCATCCCCACCGCCGCGACGTTGAAACAAGTAAGCTATTCAAATTTAATATATTTTTTCTGATTGTCGCTTTGGGGCGCCGCAGATGGAAACAAACGTAAAAAGTTTATGGTACCTGGATACCCTACACCCTTCGCGCGAACCCGAACGGTTGGGGGCGGTGGGAGGACCCGCGGTTTTCGAATGTTGCGGTCTGGCGCAATATTGTTACACCGCATCTCGACCTCCGCGCGCGGGCGTCTCCCTGACGTCGCCTCGCCGGCGACGCAGCGCTCTTACACCGTCCCCGCGAGCCCCGCCTCGAGGGCAAGCCACGAGCCGGCGACGAAGCAGACTAGCGCCAGGCCCGCGGCGCCCAGGGCGATATATTCCCAAATCGCTCCCATGCGATATTCCTTGTCCGGTTCCCATCGACCCGGCCGGTCGTGCATGTGCTCGAGTGCGTTCCATGCAGTTTGAGCGCCCTGACGCATGTACGACGATTGGCAGATATACGCGGCAAGGTTGGAGAAGAGTGTGAGGGCGACCCCCAGCCCGAACGAAGCAAACGCCCACCAAAGAGGCGCACCGTTGAGCTTCACTGAGCCCGCGCTGATGAGCGTGAACAATGCAATGATCGCACCACCATTTACGATCATAAGCCCCTTCCAAATCGCAAGCGCATATTGGCTTATCGCGTCCAAACGTCGAAAGGCGTCCTCGCGGAAATAGGTGTGGTCATGTGCGGCGATGTCGCGCTCAGGCTGCGGTCGCTCGCTGGGCTTTTCGACACTAGAGCCGGTCGACATTGATTTTACCCTCCCCCCGGAAGACTTTCGTCCGTTTTGTCGTCACCCGGATATAGGAACAGAAATTTAAGGGGTCCCTACCGACAAAACGGACGAAAGTATTTCATACCAATTCTAGCTCGCATTTCCGCGCTTTTTTGACCAGACTTTCGTCAAATTACGGGCCGACAAAACCATGACGAAACGGACGAAAGGTCAGGGACAGCGTAACTTTCGTCCTTTCGTCAGTTCTTTCATCCGGCCTGGTTTGGAAGAAAGTCCGTGTGGATGTAGCGGTCGCTCGGCCGCCCTCCCGTACTGGTGCGGCGGAACGCAATTCGTCCGGCGGTCTCCAAATCGGCCAGGATATCGCGCCGCACGCGCGTGTCCACATGCCTCACGCGGTCCGCAATCTTGCCCGCCGTGATCCCGGCGCCCTTTGCGTTTTTCACCAGCCGCTCGATCGTATTGCAAGCGGCCGCGCGGTCGTTGTCGGCCACGCGGTCGCGGCTTTCGCGCATCAATGTGGACATTGAATGCATGGCCAAACGCCGAGCCCATGCCAAAACGGGCGCGCTAATGACCGGCTGCAACGGATTCTCCCCCACGGCAACGACAAGCGCCAGCTTGGCCGCATGCTCGGCAACGCGGTTTAGAAAGGGCACCGCCTCCGGCTCGGCTCGCTCGATCAGCGCGTCGATTTCGACCAGGAACTCTTCGAACCGCGCCTCGGCCTCTGGGACCCATGGCACGACGCGCGGCGTCGGCGCGCTCGAGCTCAGGTTGCCCCGGCCCTGTGCACCCGCATCCGTTAGGTCATGAAGTGCCTTGATCAGAGACTCCGGCACGTCGGTGCGCGAGCGGATTGGGGCAACGCGCTTCGGCTTCGGTCCCTCAACGTTGAGTAATATCATCCGCGAGAGCAGGCCATCGACCGTCGACATTGACCCGAGGGAAGCCCAAAACTGTTCGGGCGTCGACGTGCCGGAAATCGAAAGATTCGGCGACGGCAGTTTTATAGCGGGCTCATTCGCGTACTCGGCACCCGCGAAGAAGCTCTGAGCAGCCGAAAACAGCTCCTTCATGTCTTCACGGATCATGGTGTTGTGCATACCGGCGCGCTTATCGTGAATCTGGGCCATAAAGCCCCCGAACTCGTCGATGAAGCATGCAACCGACGGTTCGCGGGTGATCAATTTCCGCATGGCGCTGGCCGACATGATGCGGGCGGGGCCGACATATTTGTCTAGGCCCGCGGCCTGGGCGAGAATCTTTATCTGCGCTAAACCGTGGTCCTTGCCGTGGCCCGACGGCGCTAGCGTCACAATATAGTTGTTGCTGCGCAGGTTCGTCGACGTCGCGAACTTTCGGCCGATCAACGTGCCGACGAAAGCCAACGCCGGAGCCAGCAGAAGGGGTCGATTCGGTCGGTCGGAGCTTGATTCCATCCAATCCATCAGTTCGCCCACTATGCCGGGGGGTGAGCACAACTCAGCGAGGGGTGGCATCTCCATGGCGGTGGCACGGGCCGTCGTTTGTTCGCGCGCCGCTTCGACCCGTGCCTCAATTTTGCTCACCATGCCGGCTTCTCGAGCGTTGGCGAGGGCTCTGAGCTCTTCAGGAGTCATTAAGTCGAACGGGTGAGGGGCAGGTTTGAATGCGTCGACCTCACCCCGCACCGGCTCCTCATCCTCCCCATATTCTCTAGGCGCGTCACACGGCTGCACAATCCGGCCGTCCGATGCCGCCAGACGGAGGTGCGACAGATTGCCCCGGCGCTCCTCCCCTGGCTCCGGATCATCGACCACAATCTTGCTGGTGAGATTGATCAGGGGCGCTGGCGCCACATGCTCTTGAAGCCAGCGAAACGCGGTATCGAGGTCGGCCTCGCACGCGGCCATGACGAGGTCGATCGGGGTGTAACCCTTGCCCTCGCCGCAATCCTTGATGCCCTTGGCATTGATGATCAGGTTCGTGGCCCGCGCCGACAATGGCCTGCCCGATGATGACGGCCGCCATGCTGCGACCGCCTTGTATCCCCCGTTCACTTGCCGGCATTTTGTCAGCCTCAGAGCCGGCACCCATGCCGACAGGTTTGCGAGCGCCGCGTCGTTCAACTGGCGATGCGTCGATGCCTCCGCGTCGGGATCGCGCTCGCCCATCACGGGCGGGTCGACATGGCCAAACGGCGCAAGCGCCTCACTCAATCGGTCGGCAATGTCGGCGGGGAGTACAGGAAGGTCGGCGACGTCGAAATTTTCGAGGGTGTCGACGGTCGTCCAGCGGTAAGGCTCGCCCGTGCCGGGGTGGATGGTGCCCACGCTCACGGTTTGTCGGCCGTGGCAAAGCAGGTCGAGCATGCGGCGCTTAACACCGGGCTCGAGCGTGTTGTTATAGGGCCGGTTGGGCACGTCGATCGGGGCCAGGTAGAAGTGCGTCTCTCCCTTGGCGCCACGCTTGCGCACCGGCGAGCCGGGGAGCGCCGAAAGGATTGCCGCAACCTCGGCCTGCTCTTCGGTGTCGACGTCGATGGCGACCAGTTGCAAACCGGCAGGCGCAGACGATTTGCCCAAGGCGATGCACACGCCCGCGTCGGGCCATCGCTCCCATATATCCAGCTCAAATCCGGTCGGCAGACGATCGCAATATTTCTGCCAATTATAGGCGGTCGACCAGCCACCGGCAGCGCTGTAGCGGCCCGGAAACTTTGTGCCGGGACCGCAGGGCATGACAGATATGCCGCGTTCTGCGAGCCTCCGCGCGGTGTCGTGAAAGGGCGAAATCATAGGTCGGGGGGCGGCGCTCATTTCGCCGAACCGTAGGGGCGGCCAGCGAGGGATCGTGGCTGACGCGCGGACGGCTGCCGAACATCGCGGATTGCTGCCCGCACAGCGGTGATGACTGGCCAGTTCGATCCGTTTTGGCCGCGCAGACCGGCGGCCTCTAGCATCGGCACGAGGATGGCCTGGATGGCATCGCTGTTTGCGTGCGCGCACCGGCGCGCGGCATCGTGCGCGACGCGGTAGGAAATCAAACGCACGTCGTCGCGCCGCCCGTCGGCGTTCCTCGCGAGGGCGAGCTGAGCCTCGAGCCGCAGCCTCGCCTCCACACCATCCCGCCAAGCGGCAAAGAGGGCGCTGGCGAGACCTCTCCGTAAGGCCCACGGCGGATTGACCATCGACAAAGCTGCCTCCCAGCCGTCACCCAACCGACCGGCGAAGCGGAGCGTTTCCATAACTAGGCTCGGGCGTGAAGGAAGGTGAAAGCCACGGCCCGCGAACCTAAAGAAGCGACAGCCATTGGAAACGGCTCCTTTTGGAGCAGCGCAGTGCGTATTCATGTTTGCGGTAACCCTTGATTGAGGGGCGGCCGCGACGCCGCCCCTTTTTCATGTGATCAGCGGGGCGGCCAGATTTGCTTGCCGTCCGCGTCAATCAGGCGGATCGCGTCGGCGAACCGATCAAACGGCAGAGGCACGACCCGCTCGGGCTGTGCGGGCGTACACTCATCGAAGCGCTCTACTTGCTTGATTGCCGCAGCGTTGCGCATGAGCATGCCCGCGCGATCGTATATCTCCCGCTGGACCTCGTTCCCGTTGGCATCTAGCCACGCCAAGCGAGGCGTGGTGTAATAGGTCGCGGGTTTTGCAGGGATGGTCTCAAAGCGGCGGCGAAGCCTTGTCTCCGCGTCGACGATGAAGGGCAGGTCGCCCCGCTCCTCCCGATTGAATCGGTCGAGTTCGGCGTCGTCAGCGGCCTTGGCCTTAAGCAACTCTGCAAGTTCGCGCGCTTTCGCATCGATCTGCTTCTCGCGTTTCTTGCCAGCCTCGGCCTTGCGGTCGAGTTCGGCGTGGCGCGCGCGTTTTGCAGCGAAGGCGGCTTCGGCATCAAATTTTGCGACCACACCGCGCCAATGTTCAACAACGCCGGCGGCTATCTCAACGTCGCGCTCGAGCTCCGCGTCGCGGCGCGCCCATGCCTTTTGAGCATCGAAATCGCCAGGGTCGGCGGGGTCTAGGCGGTGCGCCTCACGGTCGGCAACTGCCAACGCGTGGTGGGAAACCGACGCATCCAGAGCCTTTCGGGCTTTCTCATCATTAGAAGCAAAGGGGTTCACGAATTCACCCCCCTTATAAGCGCTTCGGCTGCTGCAACCGCGGCAGGATCGAAGAGCGTGCGGCGGGAATTGGCGCGTTCGCCTGCGGGGAGCATCCCGGCGCGTTCCCAGTTGAAAATGGTCTGCCTCGTTACGCCAACATGGCGAGCAAGCGCGGTGCGGGTCATCGCGGTCCTTTCGTAAAAGTTTGTCCGGCAGCCACTTTGGAGGGGCTTTACAAAAGTGACGGGGGTGGTTCGGTGGCCCTCACGCCTCTAGGTGCCGCACCCGATCAGCTGAATTCGGATGTCGAATCCACAAGATCAGATGTGCGCGCGGCCGCCCACGTGTCGAGGTCTTCGCGCGTGTAAACTGGAAACCGCCCGAACTTGCGGAACTTGGGGCCGCCACCGATGGAGGCCAGCTTGGCCAATGTTTGGCGCGTAAACGCACCGAACCGGCTCTGCAGGTATTCAGCAGCCGCATCGCGGCGCAGGAACTCGGCGTGTTGCATAGTCACCTCAACTTACTTTAGGCGACACCTAATATTCACACATGCTCGGAAGAGTCCAACGTATTTTACTTAATGTTGGCTAACATTCAAGATTCGTTAATGGTTAGAGCGGTTACGTTAACAAACATTAGTGACTATTACGCTCAGAACTAAACTAGTTCTTGGAAGGTTCACTACATCAAGGTATGTGGCAACGCGGGCTTGCCTAGCGGGAAACATCGCCCGGCTTCCCGCCGAGAGCCGCGCCAATGGCGCTTGCTATTGCGTCCGCGGCTCGGCGGACGGGGTCGTCCGCGAAGTGTGAGTAGCGAGCGGTCGTCGCCGCTGAGGCGTGCCCCAACAGTTTGCCAACGACCCCCAAGCCCATGCCGCCTGCTGCGCCCATCGAGGCGAACGAATGCCGCAGGTCGTGGAGTCGCAGATCGGGAAGGCCCGCATGGGCAGTTATGCGCTTCCATGGCCGTTTGAGGTCGGAGCGCGGTTGGCCCTTGATGGCGCCAACGACCACGTAGGGATTGCCCTGAATGCGAGCGAGCCCATCAAGAATTTCTATGGCAGGCGCGCCGAGCCAAATTTTTTTCGCGCCGGTCTTGCTGTCCGGCAAGTTGAGAAAACCGTGCTCGAGGTCGACATGCTGCCACTGCAGTCCAAGAATTTCTCCCGCTCGGCACCCCGTCAATAGAATTAATCTGATCGCCGCGACCGCGTGGCCATCGATGACCTCGCGCTGTTCGCCGCCCTTCTTCGGCGTGTGCTTCGCGTTCGGGCCTTCGCCAATGCTCCATGGGAGCCCGATTGTCTCCGCCTCGTGGAGGGCCTCGCCAAGTCGGCGCAACTCATCGGCGGAGAGGAATCTCTCCCCCTTGCCATCGGCGTAGACCTTGACGCCGTGGCGCGGATTGGACTTGAGATAGTTCCGATTCACGGCGTAAGTGAAAATTCCTCCTAACAGACGCACGGTACGCGTTGCGGCGCCCTTCCCACCGGTAACACGAGCGCGCCCATGCTTGCCGGTCTTGGCGTCCGTCGCCGTCTTTCCGCTGGCGACGTCGCGCATAAACCGCTCGACGTCGCCACGCTCAATTTCGCTGATCCGGCGCTTGCCGAGCAGTGGTTTGATATGTCGCTCGATGCGGCCTCGATCTGTGGACACCGTCCTCTGCTTTTTCTGATCGCAGCCTTCGTTTAGGTATTCGTCACAAAGCTCCGCGACCGTCATCTCGGCCCGGCGCCGAGCCTTGTCGGCGGCATGATCGATGCCGCTCTTTGCATTGCGAAGGATGGTCTCGGCCTCTTTCCGCGCTTTCTCCGCCGTCCATGGCTTCCCGTAGGCGCCGATGGTGACGCGGCGTGTCGCTCCGCGCCGCCCGCCGAAATCATACTGTGCAATGAAGGATTTCGAACCGCTAGGGCGCACCGAGATACCGAAGCCAGGGAGGGTGCCGCACCATGCCACATACGGTTTATCACTCGCCCCCAATCCATCGACGGCCGTTTTCGTCAGCTTGGCAACCTTCATATTGGCAACTCCCACAAAGGACCGGCAAAGGACGCTCCGAGCAACCTGATGCCAACTTGGACAAGCGAAGGCAACGGTCGCGAGTAAAAAATCCCCAGATTTTCAACGTTAAGCAAGATTAAGGGAACTCCCAGTAAGGACGGGTATGCTTACTCCGCATCCTTGGTAAGGCTGAGGTCGTGAGTTCAATCCTCACCGGCAGCACCATTTTTCAATGACTTAGTGCACATCCCCACATTGGGGGCGCTCCGGGTAGGACCGGGGTAGGACGCCGCTAAATTCATACCGCGGCATTGTCACATAAAACATGGCAGGATGCTTATTAAGACGTGGCCCGCCAGCGGCCGGCGCAGAATTAAATGGAAAGCACCATTCGATCCAAGGTTTTGCGACTCCGCAGGGCCGCGCCGATGATACCGAACCCGAGCACCATCATCGCCCAGCTGGCAGGCTCCGGCGCTGCCGACAGGGGCGCGTATGAGGGCGTATAGGAGCCCAGGGCAGCCAACTGGTTGAATGGCGGCCCTTGTGGAGCGGCGGTGTCAAGAAGGATGAATTTGAACGGGATGAAATGTTCGGAAGAAGCGATAGGGTCCTGGAGTAGCCTATAGTTCCCGCTCTGATATACGCCGCTGACACCGGCAAACTGCCCATTCAGAAATTCGACAGTAGGAAACAGCCCGCCCCCGAAATCGGTTTCGAAGGGCGTACCGCAAGTGTCGCCGCAATCCTTACCCCCGCCACTGACGTCGGCTTTGGTGAAAGTCAGCGAACCAACCGTGATCGACACATCGGCGAGGGGATCCAACCATAGGCTGGCCGTCTCCACACTTGCGAAATCGGTAAACGTCCTGCCGGTCTTTGCCGCATAGGCCTCGCCCCCCGCGTTCACGGCTGCGGTAGTATCCGACAAATTGGCCGGATCGTAAGTGAAGTGATAGTGAATGGGCGTACCAGCGGAAATGCCGAGCGGCCCGGCGAGGGGCGTCGCAACGAAAATAGAGCCATAATAGTCGTCGACCACATGGCTCGCATGCGCTGGGCTGACAAAAAATGCCGACAGCATGATCGCCAATGTCTTTGTCTTACGCATCTAACCGCTCCTCATCGGCCAACACTCGACGTGGCGAATGCGCCACCCGGCTTGCCAAGCAGACCATCCGGCAACGGGTGCCGGGGGAGAAGGGGAACGCTCCGATGAATTGCCGATGCCTTGCCGCTAAATTGCCGATGCCTCCGGATTTTGATGCGTTTTCGAAGGGACATTGGTCGGCGTGGGGGCTTTCCTTCTGTTCCTTGACGTTTCCGTCCGTGAAAAGGAGAAGGTGAGCAACGTCGCGGATTGCGAGTCGTGAGAACTTCGGGGTGCCGCCTGTGGACGTGGAGAGGCAGCTAAGTCGAGCCAATCCAGCCGTCGATCTGGCGCGCGAAGCTGAATTTTCGATTGGACTCATGCGAGTCTGCCCCCCACTCAGAGAAGTTCATATTGCAGATGAGGTCATCTCGCTCGAACCGCGCGTGATGCAGTTGTTGGTCGCGCTGGCGCGGCGTCGCGATGCGGTCGTAACCAAGGACGAACTGATAGAATCCTGCTGGGACGGTCGGACGGTGGGCGACGATGCGATCAACCGCTGCATTGCGGGAGTGCGGCGGCTGGGAGATGCCGGTGGGATCAAAGTCACGACGATCCCTCGTGTCGGCTACAGGCTTATTGAGACGTCTGAGCCAGACCGACCGGATGAGGGAAGGTCCGAGCAACGTTATTTCGGTGGAGTCGGTAGGCGTCGAGCCGTTTTGGAACTGGCCGCCAGGCGCCCATGGTGGACCGCGGGCGCAGTGGCGATGGTCTTGATCTTGCTGGGCCTTTCGATCGAAGTTCTGATCCACCGCTTCCAAACTCCCGCACTCAGTATCGCGGTCCTGTCCTTCGACGCGCAAAACCGGAATGCGGACGAAAAGGGCTTCGCCAACAGCGTTTCCGCCGCGTTGGCCGAGCGGATTGGCAAGACGTCGATCAAGGTCATCTCGACGACCGAAAGCTTCCAATATGAAGGCGCGGAGAAGCCGAAGGCCTATCGCGATCTCGACGCGACCTATATCATCGACGGTTCGGTCCGCGCCGACGACGGCACGACGCGGGTCATGCTGCATTTAGACAACCGCGCGACCGGCGAGACCCTGTTTTCCAAAAGCTTCGAGGCGCCGCAGGCCGACCGGCTGGCCCTGTCCCATCGCGTAGCGGCGGCAATCGCCGATCGGATGCGCTCGGTCGCGCTGATCGATCCGGCGCAGCCTGATGAAGCGCGCGAGATGCTCGGTTTTTGGGAGGCCTTCCGCAATGGCGATTTCAATACCGCGCTAGCCCTTTCGAAACGATTGGCGCAGCAATCGCCCAACTGGGGCAAATTGCAGGTGCAGCATGCCGTGAACACGGCTCTGGCAATCCAGTTCCTGCCATTGCCGCAACGCGCGGAAGGCTATGCCGAAGCGCAGCGCGCGATCGAAAGAGCGGCAGCGATGGCACCCGAAGAGCCTCTGCTCAACGTCGCTCGGTATTTTGCAACACCCATGAGCGATTGGGCAAAGCGCGAAGCTCTTCTGCGCGAGGGCTTGGCAAAGGACACGGGTGACCCGGATCTGCTGCATTTCCTCGGATACGAGCGGATGCGATCGGGACACCCCAATGAGGCGCTTCAATATCTGAACGCTGCCGTGATGCGCGATCCGAACAGCTTCAACATCTTTCTCGACGCGGTCACCGACATGGTGCTCGTCCAGCAGTGGAACATGGCAAGCGATCTGATCGACAGTCACGCCGACCTTGCCGTTCTACGAAACGAAAAGGCGTTCATCGACGCGAACCGGGCGACGATCGCAGCCGGATCCAATCATGCCGAAGAGGTAGCAGCGCTACTCGAGTCGCTGGCCCTGCATATGGTCGGGCCCATGGCGAAATCGAAAGCATTCGGGCTCGTCGTGCAGGCAAGGGCGACCGGAACGCCGGTAGATATCGCGACAGCACTGCGCGGTTGCTATGGTCGCGAGCTTGCTCTGCCCCAGTATAACAGTTGCGTGGACTTCCTTGCGGAGCACGGCGATCCGGACACCGCTTTCCACATGCTTGCGCGTTTGATTCCCGATATGAGAGGCGCGACGCCGCAGCAACGCCAGCAGGCGTGGCTCCGCTCGATCGATTTCCGGTTCAGCCCGTTCGCCATTCCTCTGCTCTACGATCCGCATGGCAAGGCCCTGCGGTCCGATCCCCGCTTCATCGGGATCGCCGAGGGGCTCGGCCTCATCGCCTATTGGAAGACCAACGGGCCGCCCGAGTTTTGCGCGGACGAGCCCGGCTCGCCGGTCTGCATGCTGGTGGGCAGACCGAAGCGGAGTGTCAGAGGCTGATTCCGGCCATTACGGCATAGGTTCGCGGCTCTTCAGGGCTGACATTGCCCACCGCATCGGCATGGGAAACGAGCGTGATCCTGTTCTCCAGATTCCGGGCCAGCACTTCGACATAGCAGTGGCTGTCGACGAACCGGTAGGTCAGCGACAGATCGGTCTTCGAGAAACCGGGCATGCGGTACTGGCGCGGCGTGGAGAAATCGGTGACGACATAGCGGGACGACACGCGCGTGTGTACCTGCGCCGTCAGCCAGTTATGCCCTATCGGAAAATCGTGCTCGATCGAAGCATTCAGCCCGAATTTGGGCGACCGGTCGAGGGACCGGCCGCGATAGTCGGGCGTTCCCGGATTGCATGCGCCCGAGGGCTGCTCGCCGCGCGGGCAATAGTGCCGGTAATGCCCATCGAGCCAGCTCAGGCCCAGCGAGACCCTGGTATGTTCATCAGGCGTCATCACGCCTTCAGCCTCCAATCCGGTCACGCTGACCCTTCCCGCGTTCACGGTCAAAGTCTGCGGGCGGCCGTCGAGGATCGTCAGCTGGCCGAGCTGCAGGTTGCGATAATCATAATGGAACAGCGAAGCGTCGAACGACAGCCGGTCGTCGAACAGGCTGGCCTTGTAGCCGGCCTCGTAGCTTGTGAGGGTCTCGGGCTTGTAGAAGAGCAGGTAGTTGGGCACCGGCATATTGCAGGCCTCGCCATCGGTGACGGTGCCCGCCCGGCAACCACTGTTGAAGCCGCCATCCTTGAAACCAGTGGCGACTGAGCCATAGACGAGGCCACTCTCGCCGACATCGGCATCCAGACCTGCTCGCCAGCTTGCACGCGAAAGTTTGACCTTTGCTGCTTTAAGCAACCGGAAATCGGTGGCCGGATCGAACGCCTGCATTCGCTGGATTTGCAAATGGCCGAAGCCGGACTTGGTATCGTGCGACCAACGTGCGCCGAGCGTCAGCCGCAACCATTTGGCGAGCGCGTAAACGCCCTGCGCATAGCCTGCATAAGCGTTGACACGCGTCCGATCGATACTGTCCCTGACAAAGGAATAGCCGGGAATGACGGGAAAGGCGAATATGTCGATTGCGGAGTTTCCGCTCTCATGGAAGTAATAAAGTCCCGCCTGCAGGCTGAAAGGCCCGCCGCCCGTGGTGGCCAGCCGGAGTTCCTGGGAAATTTGGCGGTCGCCCGCGTCGAACGTTCCGGGCTGGAAGGACGGCAGGCCGAAACCGAAATCGACATTTTCCGCGGCCTTGCCGTCGAAATAGGAGCCGATATAGCTGATCCGCACCAGGCCGATATTCCAGTCGAGCTCGCCGTCGATGCCGTAGTTGCGGTAGTCGATCGCAGGATAGCGCGTGGACCGCACACCGCCCACCTGGCCGGGTGGCAAGGGCGTCAGCGGATAGGAAAGGGACAGCAACGCGCGGGCGCTGCGTGAGCCTCCGATATAGGCGGGATTGCCTAAGGCATCAGATCTCGTCAGATTGAAAAAATTGCTTGCCCTAACATCGGTGACCTTGCTGCCGGTGACATGCGAATAGAGTCCCCGCAGCAGAAATTCCGCGTTGGCACCAAGCCGCGTCTTCAGTTGCAGCCGAACGCTCTTGTTGTCGCGGCCGGGGTTGAGGTCCTGCGGATCGCCCCGGACCGGCCTGATGTAGCTGTCACGCCGGTCCCAATCGGCCGAGAGGCGCAGCGCCGAGCCCGATCCCAAGGGGACGTTGACCATTGTTTGTAGCACCAGGCTGTCGAAATTGCCGTAGCGGACGAAGCCAGAGGCGGCGAATACGCCGAGCTCCGGTTTCTTCATGATGACATGTACGACGCCGGCCGGCGTATTGCGCCCGAACAGCACGCCCTGTGGCCCTTTCAGGACCTCGATGCGGTCCACGTCGAAGAAGCTCAGCGCCTGCCCTCCGGGGCGCGCGACATAGATGTTGTCCACGACGAAAGCGGCAGCGGGGTCGCCGGTAGCCGACCCGTCCTGGCCGGTAACGCCTCTTATCGTTATCTGGTAATCATTGGTCGGCTCGATCGTGACGTTGAGCGCGATCGTGTCCAGCGAAGCCGGGACCAATACGCCGTTACGCTCCAAATCTTCGCCCTTGAGCACGGCGATTGCCACCGGCGTTCTTTTAGCCGCCGTCTCGATCCTCGTCGCGGTAACCACGATCTCGCTTTCGTCAGGACCATCGGCCGCCCGTGCTGATACAGGCGCCGCTCCAAGAAGAGAAATGCCGATACCGAAGACCATCAGGCGGCGGTTCATGACAAGCCTTCATAGTATGAAAATGCCCCAGATGCTTGGTCATCTTTTTAAAAAAGATCAATCGGCCCGAGCGAGCCCGCCGAACGTACAATGTCCCCTGGTTGGTACGATTTTCAATCATCTGCCCACAGTGGATATCCGTCACTGCATCGAAGGTAGAGTTTATCGTCACCAAGAGACAGATATCGCCTTTATTGACTTGATAACGATTGCTATCTGTCAGACGATCCCAAGAAAATAGATAGGTGTCTGGGAACTGGTCGGCAATTGCCTCAAGAAAGACCGAATTAATCAACTCTTATCCTGTTCGTTTGTTCTGATACAGGTTCCGATTTTATTGAAGAACTCGGCATTAGGCGAGCGCCGGCGTTCAGGACGACTAGGCTGATTGCGCCTTTCCGCTCATGCATTTGCCTGAACAAACGGCGGGGCACTGTCAAAGGGATGGCTCGAGTTGGGCCGGGCCGGTAGCCACTGGGCATGAGCCAGGCCGACAACCCGTTCCGCTACTTCCGTTCGTCGCCCGAGGTGATCCGCCTGGTGGTGATGCTCTACGCGCGATTTCCGCTGTCGCTGCGGAACGTCGAGGACCTGCTTGCCGAGCGCGGTATCGACCTTTGCCATGAGAAGACCGTGCGGCTGTGGTGGAACCGGTTCGGGCCGCTGTTCGCAGCGGAGATCCGTCGGAGGCTGGTGAGCGGCGGGCGCGGATATTACCACTGGCGGTGGCACCTGGACGAGATCTACGTCCGGATCAGCGGCGAGATGCATTATCTCTAGCGCGCGGTCGATCACGAGGGAGAAATTCTGGAGAGCTACGTCACGAGCAAACGCGACAAATCTGCCGCGATGCCTTTCATGAAGAAGGCGTTGAAGCGGCACGGCACGCCCGAGCGGATCGTCACCGATGGGCTCCGTTCCTACCCCGCTGCGATGCAAGAGCTCGCCATTATCGACCGCCGCGAGGTGGGCAAGCATCTGAACAATCGGGCCGAGAATTTGCATCTGCCGTTCAGGCGACGAGAACGTGCGATGCTTCGGTTCAGGCAGACAGGCACACTGCAAAAGTTCGCCGCCGTCCACGCTTCTATTGCCAACCATTTCGATTCCGAACGCCACCTCGTCGATCGTCAAACCTACAAGACCCGCCGTTCTGCCGCATTGAGCGAATGGCGAAGCCTTGCGGCATGAAGGAAGGGTGAACCCGCGTATGTGTGCCCGGCGGAGATCGGCGCCCATTGCGCTGACAAGACGGTGCCGACAATTGCCTTCACGTTACAGATAACGGCCTCAGATGCCTCCGTCACACCGTAGCAACGCGCCAGTGACGAAACTCGAATGGGGCGAAGCAAAAAACAAGGCGGATGTGACGACTTCGTCGGGCCGTCCTCCTCTCTTCATCGCGTTCGGGACATGCTCCCGCTGTTCTTCGGGCCACGATTTTGCGATGTCGGTCAGGAATGGACCTGCGGAAATTGTGTTTACCCGGACCTTTGGTGCATATTCATGTGCCAGGCTGACGCTCATCGCGTTTAGTGCCGCCTTGGCGCCCGAATAGGGCACAACCCCCGGCAGCGGAACCAGTGCGCCGCTCGACGAAATGTTGATGATGCAGCCGCCATCGCCATCAAACATGCGTTTGCCGATCTGCGCGGCAAGCCGAAATGGTCCCTTAAAATTCAGGTTGACCACACTATCAAAGAGCTTCTCTGTCACTTGGTCGCTCGGGCAAGGGGGGCTCATTCCCGCATTGTTGACGAGGATATCAACCCGTCCGAATTCCGCGTAAGCCGTGTCGATCAGCCGATCGATCTCGTCCCAGCGGCCCACATGTGCGGCGACCGCAAGCGCCTTGCGGCCCAGCGCCCTCACCTCTTTCGCTGCCTCTTCGCAATTTTCAAGCTTGCGGCTGGCGATGATGACGTCAGCACCATGCGCGGCAAACGCCCCAACCATTGCCAAGCCTAGACCCCGGCTGCCGCCCGTGACAAGCGCTACCTTGCCGGAAAGATCGAAAAGTGGATCCGCTACGGTCATGTACCTTCCTTTCTGCTTTTTTGCGATGGGCTGCCCCGGTTCAGGAGTTCTGCGTATCGCGAACGAGCCTCTTCCAAGCGAGCCGGGATATGCTCTGGCGGAAACAATCCTTCATAGGGTTCTGCCGTCTTGAGCATTCCCTTGGCCACCTGCACCTTGTGAACTTCGGTCGGCCCATCCGCGAGGCCCATCAGCAGAGTGTCCAACCACATGCTTGCCAGCGGGGTTTCATTCGTGACCCCATAGGACCCATGAACCTGGATCGCGCGACGGACGATATCGTGGAAAACTTTCGGAAGCTCGACCTTGCACATCGCGATGTGCATCCACGCGGCGCCGTGCGGTTGCGTATCGATGATCCAGGCCGTCTTCAGCACGAGCAAACGGAACATTTCGAGTTCGATAGCCGAGTCCGCTAGCATTCCCTGGACGAACTGATGCTCCGACAGGGTCTTGCCCTGCGTTCGCCGTGATTTCGCGCGAGACAACATCATATCGAGCGCGCGTTGACAGCGACCGACGATTCGCATCGCATGATGAATGCGCCCGCCGCCGAGCCGCGCCTGGGCTACCTTGAAACCTTCCCCGACTCCGCCAAGCAGCGCATCGGCCGGAACTCGGACCTTTTCATACCGAATATAACCGTGATTTCCGCGGTCTTCGTTTATGTCTTCGCCGATCGTACCGACATTGCGGATGATGTTGATACCCGGTGTTTCGGCCGGCACGATGAACATCGACATCCGCTGGTAAGGCGGCGCATCGGGATCCGTTACCGCCATGACGATCAGGAACGATGCAAAGCGCGCGTTGGATGAAAACCACTTTTCCCCTTCGACAACCCACTCGCCTCCATCTCTATAGGCGCGGCAGGTGAACTCCTTGGGATCCGCGCCGGCATAGGGCTCGGTCATGGAGAAGGTCGAAACGATCTGTCCGTCCAGAAGCGGCTGGAGGTAGCGCTCCTTTTGCTCCTTGGTCCCGAACATCGCGATGATTTCAGCATTGCCCGTATCGGGAGCGGCGGTTCCGAATACGGTCGATGCCCAATGCGAACGCCCTATGATCTCGTTCATCAGAGCAAGCTTGAGCTGGCCATAACCCTCGCCGCCAAGATGGGGGTCAAGGTGACACGCCCAAAGACCTCGCTCCTTAACCTCTTTCTGGAGTGGCTCGAGGATAGCGTTCCGCGTTTCACTCTTCGTGTCGTACGGATCGCCATGATTGGAGAACAAAAGATCGAGAGGCTCACATTCCTTCTTTACGAAGTCGAGTATCCAATCAAGCTTCGCCTGGAATTCCGGCTCAACGGAAAAGTCAAACAAATCCTACTCCCTGACATCTCTAAATTGGCGGCTATGGCTAAACCGGCATTGATCCAAAAGCGACGGTGGCCGCAAGCGAAGCGCGATAGGCGTTCATTCGTCCCCCTCACCATTTGTTATAGGCACATACGAGCCTTGTAAGTTTAGACGATCCATCGCTCTCCGCCGGACATGTCGGTGCGGAAAAATTGAATCTGCAGAGCGCCGCAAGTATTTAGTCGACCGTGAAGAACGCAGATCAGGCGGGCATGAGCTGAGTTGGCGTTCGGAGACGGGAGAAGAACTGGTTCAGGATGTGGGCGCAAAGAAGACCGTGGTGTCGACGCTGAGCTTGGAAAAGTCGCTGGGCTTGGCCGCGCCCGTGCGGGTGGCGATGGCCAGGCTCTCCTGGACCAGCGCCGCCAGCCCCTCGTCGCCCATCCGCTGGTGCCAGCGGGTCAAGGACGAGCGGTCGAACGGCGGCTTGTGCTTGATGAACTCCTCGCCGCGGAAATACTGAAAATAGGGTTCTCGACCCAGCGGTCGCACAGTCCCTCGTCCGACAGGTCATGCATGTGCTTGAGGATCGCCAGCCCGGCCATCAGCCGCGTCGGCAGCGGTGGCCTGCCCGGCTTGTCCTGATAGACCGCCCCGAACCGTTCCTCGAGAAAGCCCCAGTCGGTCTTGCCCGCCAGCTTCACCAGCGGATACCCCAGATCGATGATCTGGTCGAGACGCGAGCGGAACATGTCCCGCTGCCCCGTCTCGCGCCGCTCCTTCGGCTTCTCCCGAAACCTCGTCACAAGACCAAGGAATCACGCTTCGCCGACAAAATCAATTTGCAAGAAAACCGCCGCCCAAACCCCAAAATCCGGCAAAATCCGTTACTTCATGGCGCCAGATAACCATTATCTATCAATATCTTGGGAGTTGTTCGCGGCCGACTGGTGACGGGCGGCTGGCGAAGCCGTCGGCCCTTCTTCCGAAGATTCAGACTTCGCCCGTGGCCATGACCTGCCGCGCCTTTGCCAGCAGCCAGAGCGCGTAGCGGCGAAACATGTTACCCAGTTCCGCTGAGACCAGTCCAGCGCATGAGCGGGCGAACGTGCCTTCCTGGATCGATGCCAGCTTGAAGCAGGCAAGTACCATGTACCAGGGCATCGGCGACATGTCGCGACCCGACAGTTCGCCATAGAGGCTGACCAACTCGCGCCGGGTCGCAAAGCCGTCCCAAGGCGTGCAGGTGGGTTCTTTCCCCTCTGGATCGCCATCCTCGCACCAGCTGGACAGCATCCAACCCAGGTCCAGCAGCGGATCGCCGAGCGTTGAAAGCTCCCAGTCGATCAGGCCGGATATAGCCGGTCGGTCGAGATGGTACATGACATTGGGAAATTGGAAATCGCCGTGAATGATGCCGACCCTACCGTCGGTTGGTACGTTGGCCGACAGCCAGCCCGAGATTTCATCGATGTGCGGAAGGCTGTGGCCCCCATAGCCAGGTAGTTCGGCATAGCTTTCCAGCTGTCCGCGCCAGCGACCCACCTGTCGCTCGTGCCAGTCGGCGGCCTTGCCATAATCCTCAAGTCCCTGAGCAATATAATCGATGGCGCCCAGCGCCACACCTGCCTTCACATATTGGCGCCCCATCGCGGCGCGCCACGCTGGGTCCGTGCCATACTGGCTTGGAAGGGGCCCGAGCGGTGAGAAGCCCTCGAGCGGAGCCATCACGTAGAAGGCAGCACCGATGACATCCTCGTCCGCGCATGACGCATAGAGCCGGGCATGAGGGACTTCGCTGTTCTTGAGCGCACCAAGAAGCCGGGCCTCGCGCAACATGGTGGCATTGCTGTTCGTGCGCAGATTGCGGGGCGGGCGACGCAGGACAAAACTTCCACCGTCCCGTTCCATCACGAACAGGTTGTTCTGTGTGCCGCCCGTGAGTTTACGAATGGACCTGACTTCACCTCTACCGGGAATGTCTACCTGCGCATCTATCCATTCCTGCAGGGCAGGCCAGTGCAGAAGTCCATCAAAATCGTCAAACATCATGTCTCCATCCGATAAGTCACCATCGCGCCGAATTCCGCCTGGTCAATTAACAGTTTTGTGCGGGCAGTTCGCGATCCCGCGGCTGAGCGCCTGCAGCAAAAGACGTACACGCGCTAATCAAACGCACCCATCGGTCCAATTAAGAGTTTTCTAGAGGTTCGATGCACTAAACATTCACATACCGATATGATGTTCGCATTTGATCTATTCGACCATATATCAGATCTGCAAGCGCAGACATTGCTGTAAAAGTTATTGCCTTCTTCAGGAGAGCATATGCGCCAGGCGCGTCTGTGAAGCTTGGCATGTTTCGTCCACCGGTACCGACGGACGAACTTAGTCGAATTGCTCCATTTGAAGCCGGCAACTATCCTGAGGTGAGTCCCTGTCAGATTTCCAGCTGGTCAAATGCGTTCGGCAAAGCGGCTAAATGCTCAATGAAGCGCTTGGCGCACTCAGAACTCATAGCGTAATCGCACACCAACTGTCCTCGGCGGACCCAACAGCCGCGTCACGAAACCTAGAGCGTTCCACACGTCAATACCAGCCGAGTAGAATTTCTTATTTGTGAGGTTCTGAATATAAGCGGAGAGATCCAGCGGCAATCCACCCATTTTCTTTACATCAAATCTCGCATTTAATACAGTGTAAGCTGGCAAGATCGTCCTATCAATGATCGTATTGGTGACGGGATCCAAGTTGTTCGTGTCATCAGTGACGGTCCGGGACTGGTATGCCCCGTCGACCTGGACATGGACCAGCCCCACGCTTTCGGGCGTTGGTATTCGGACACGCACCGCTGCCGTGGCTGAATGCCGCGGCGCGCCGGCAAAAAGTGAATCGGTAAAGTCGCCAGCGCCTGGGACGATATATTTGTCATAATGGGCGTCGAGATAGGTGTAAGCGCCCGAGATTTCCGCGGCTTCGCCCAAGCGAATCGCGCCGTCGAACTCTAAGCCCTGAACAGTCGAAGACGCAGCGTTGATGATGCGATTCGCGGAAGAGGGAGGGGCACCTGGGTTATTTACGGTAAAACGGAACAATCGCTGATTGTCCTTATACTTGCCTCTAAACAGCGCGATGTTCGTGCGCCCGGAGATGCCGCCCACATTCCAGCGGCTTTTGAAGCCAAGCTCGATGTCGGATACGGTCTGCGGCTGATACGGAATAAATTCAGCAGGTGTTGCCGCTGAATTGGTAAATCCTCCGCTCTGATAACCATATCGATGCGAGATATATATAAGGCTGTCTGGCGCGAATTTCCAATCGGCGCTCAGCGTGTAGGTCGGCTTCTGGAAGTTAGCGCTCTCGCTACGGAAGCAAGGACTCAAAGGTACTCCATTAACGTTCGCAGAAAGCAGCCGACACACATTATTGAAGCGGCGCGCCCGCGTCTCGAATTTCTTTGTGTCTTTCGTGAACCGAAGTCCGGCCGTAACTGAGAAGTCTGGCGCAAAATTGGGTCGGAAGGTACCCTGCGAGTAGGCGGCGGCGCTCGAGGTCGCAATAGAGTAATCGGTTATCAGGTTTGTTGGACTGTCTAAGGAAAAGAGGTGGGTTTTTAAAACCTCTGAGACTCTTTCATGCAAATAATATATACCTGAGGTTAAGTTTAGCTGGCGGTCGAATAGCTTCGCAATAATCTGGAACTCATTGGTGAATTGCCGGCTTCGAGCGTCTTGAGTGTTATGATTTATGAATAAACCCGTCCCATCGATATCCAGCTCAATGCTCGATCGAACTGTGCGGTGACCAATTATGTTTTTGAGTGTTACTGATCCCAAATCCAGTGAAGTGATATTCAAAACTGTAAATGTTTTGACACGTGTACCTTCGGCAGGGATAGCCGCATTCGTAGTCCAAAAAGATCGCGTATTATAGAAATCAATATCGGTTTGGGCAGCTGCCGAAAGGCTCCCAGGCCGGATCATGGTCGCTTTGAAGGCGGGGCCGCTGTCACGTTCATGAAAGCCACTGAGGACAAGGCGATTCTCTAAAGCGCTTCCCACGGGTGAGAAGCGGAGCGAGGCGCGCCACGATTGGGTATTCTGGTCCTCGACGCGTCGACTAACGGCCGGATCGTTGATGTAACCATCGTGACGAGTGATCACGCCAGCCACCCGGATGGCTAGCGATGACGTGATGGGCAGGTTCAGCGCGCTTTCGAGCCGTACCAGGCCATAATTACCGACTGTGCCGTCCAGATAGCCCTCGAAGCGGTCGGTCGGTGCCTTGGACGTGATCAAGATGGCGCCGCCGGTCGTGTTCCGTCCGAACAGCGTGCCCTGCGGCCCCTTTAGCACCTGTACGCTTTCAAGATCGAAAAAACCGTCGTTGAGCCCGTGGGGACGCGACTGAAGCATTTCGTCTGAATAAACCGAGACCGGAGGATCATAAGCAATATTCCCCAGGCCTTGTCTCTGGCCGCGAATGGCAAGAATAAGAACAGATTTGCCAGCGAACGTGGGCTGTGCTGTCAAGCCGGGAACCAACCTCGTCAGGTCAGAAACTTGAGTAATAGCCTGTTCGCGAAGCGTCTGGTCGCCGAAGGCCTGAATGCTTAGGGGCACACTCTGGAGGCTCTCGGCTTGGCGGCGCGCCGTTACAATGATCTCGTCCTGCCCTTGTTGCGATGTGGCTTCCTGCTTTTGTGGCGTAGCCCGCGAGACGGCCGATGACCGGGGCACCGGGTCCGCCTGGACGAAAGCAACCTTGTGCAGGCGCGGGCGGTCGGAACACGCCTGGTTGTGGTCCTGGAGCGCGCCCCTGGGAGCCTCGACCAGGAACGTTCCCGCTTTTGTGGCGCGGATGGAAAGGCCACAACGCGCGGCGAGGCGCTGTAAAGCTTGCTCGGCCGAGTATGAGCCACTGAGCGTGGGCGCGGTTCTGCCCCAGGTCACCGTCGGGTCGAACGCAACATTGACGCCCGCACGAATGGCGACCGCGCGCAGGCTGTCGGCCAGCGGCTGGGCCGCCAGGTTGAAGTCGAAGGTCACCGCAGCGAAAGCCACGGTCGGCGCCACCAGCACCAGCATGGATCCAAAAGCGACCGTGGCCGCAAGCGAAGCGCGATACGCGTTCATTCGTCCCCTCCCGATTTGTTATAGACGCTTACGCGCCTTGTAAGTGTAGACGATCCATCAATCTCGGCCGGACATGACGGTGCGAAAAAATTGAATCTGCAGAACACCGCAAGTATTCAGCTCCGAGATGTCACCCATCGGGGGAGGAGGCTATCCGGGCGCAGCTTGAGGATGCGGAGTTCGATCCTACCGACGCCGTCCCACATGGTTTCGGTGCTGTTTGCGCTGCGTCAGCCGCTGGGCAGCTCTTCCACACCAGCCTTGGGAGCGGTAGCATCTACAAACTGAACCTCACCGAAATCGCCGCTACGGCCCTCGCTACCGACGGAGCACGGGGCGCGCGTGTCGCGAACGGCTCCGCTACAGGACAGCTGCACCGCCACACGAGATACGACCGGTCACGTGGCCAATTTTATTATTCCGAGGATCCTGTCCGGAATCGCTTGGGAGATCGTCTTTTCACATAAGGCCAAGGGACGGAGCAAATGAGTCCGATCCGCCAAATGTACAAGAAGGTGCGGCGAGCCGTGATACGGCTCGGTGCGCCTTACGATGATGCGGATGAAATTGTCCAGGAGGCGTTCGCCAGATTGGAGTTCTACGCGCAGTCACACAAGGTTCAGAATCAAGAGGCATTTCTAATGCAGGTGGCAATCAACATCAATCACGATCAAGCGAAGCGCCGCGCGAGAGGCCCATTCTCGCCCACCTCGTTGGAGATCCCTTTGGACACGATTGCAGACCTGACGCCGCAGCCGGACGAAATCGTGCACGCGCGCGAGCGCCTGCGTCGCGCTAAGGCTGGTCTTGATCGGTTGGAAGATATGACCCGTCGCTGCCTGCTTGCACACCGCCTCGACGGCATGACCTACGCCGAAATCGCCGCTCGTGAGGGCCTGCCTATCTCAACGGTGGAGAAGCGCGTAGCCCGCGCTTTGGTGGTCTTGTCGAAGTGGATGGACGGTTGCTGATGTCTCGGGATGATGACATTGCCCACGAGATGACTCTTGCAGAGGCTGCAGCCTGGGTCGTGCGTCTGCATCGCGAGGAGCGCGACGCCGACACAGAAGCTGCGTTACAGCACTGGTTGCAGCATCCGGTGCATGCCAGCGCATTCGCCCGTGCCACATGGGCATGGGAAATTATTCCGGGGGCGGCGCGGTTTGGCGAAAGAGTATCGGACACGGCGGTGTCGAAACGCCTGTTTCCTGCTCGGCGTAGATTACACTCCGCTCTCTCGGCCGCCGCCCTGACGATCGCCATTCTTGCTGGTAGCGCCTACCTTGCTCGGGATCCAGTTTACACAACCAAGGCCGGTGAGCAGGAAACGGTCACCTTGAGTGATGGCACGCTGGTATCTCTCAACACCAACACCAAGGTAGTGGTCGATTATACACGCCATTTGCGGCGCGTCCGACTCGAACGCGGCGAGGCCATGTTCGAGGTAAGCAAGAACCCGCGTCGTCCGTTCGTCGTTCAGGCTGCTCGAGAGGAAGTGGGAGCCCTTGGCACAACTTTCACGGTGCGAAAGGATCCAGGAAGGTTATCCGTGCTGCTAGTGGAGGGGCGGGTGCAGATCACCCGTCACGCGCGCCAACGATCGAAGTCGGTGCGCTTGGCGATTCTGGCTCCTGGCGAGCGTATGACCGTTCGCGCCGACGGCGCCCCTGTGGTGGACTATCCCTCGGTTGAAATGGCCACGGCGTGGCGGCGAGGCGAGATCATATTTGACAATACAGCGATCGTGGACGCTCTCGCCGAGTTCAATCGTTATGGTCCACCCTACATTCGGATCGGGAACCCAGCTCTCGCAAAGCTTCACATCTCAGGGGTATTCCGGACGCACGAGGCTTACGAGTTCGCTCGCACCATTGGGGAGCTGTACCGTCTGCGTCTTGAGCAGCATGATGAAACATTAATATTGGATAGCGCAAACTCTGTCCAATATTCCTTTGTCCCAAGAAGATAGCGATTGGTGATGTCACCGTAACTACGCACGCCATCACGCTGCTGACTTTCTGGTTCAAGGATCTGGTTCAGGCTGCAGTCGGCAACGACGTGGCAAGCCGCTGCCCAAGCCATCGGCACGAGCGGCTGACAACATCGCCTTGCTCGTGCCACTTCAAGCAGGCGGACCTGATCATGTCAAATTCGTGAATAGCGTCGAAGGTGTCCAATACGATGGCATCGACCGACTTGGCGTGGACCGGGCGATATGCTCAAGCGCACAGTGCCTGAGAAGCGTGCCATTTCGGGGCAGGCATAACCCCTCCCGCCGATGCGTAACATCTCAGAGCTAAATACTTGCGTGCTCAGCAAATTCAATTTTTCGCATCGACATGTCCGGCGGAGATTGATGGATCGTCTACACTTACAAGGCGCGTAAGCGTCTATAACAAATCGGGAGGGGGCGAATGAACGCTTATCGCGCTTCGCTTGTGGCCACTGTCGCTTTGGGATCGATGCTGCTGCCCCCGACCGCAGCCTCCGCTGAGGCGACCTCGTCCCAGGAGCAGAAAGCCGCATCGCCAGCGCCGGACGAGCCTCTAACCGAGATTATTGTCACGGCGCAGAAGCGGGAGCAAAGGCTTCAGGACGTGCCGATTGCGGTCACGGCGCTAACCGGCGAGACGCTGAACGTTAACGATTCGAATTTGAGGTGGCGGCTGTCCCTAAACGCGGCTTCACGCTCAACGGTTCGGTCGGCTATACCGATTTCAGGTTTACGAGCATGAACCCGATCGTGGGCACGCTCGCGACCTATTTGCCAACATTCCGCCCCAAGTGGACCGCTCGATTGAGCGGCGACTACGAGACGGAACCGCTCTTCGGCGATGCCCGTCGGCACGTCAGGGTCGATGGTAACTGGCGGTCTAAACAGCGTATGGATGAAGTTCCAAATCGCCTTCCGGAAAGTTTCCAGCGCATGCAGTTCGTGCCGGCGAATTGGATTGTGAACGGCCGGCTCGCGCTGAGTGACGTCAAAATCGGCCAGGGCCGCGGAGAAATTGCCCTGTGGGGCCGAAATCTCACAGACAATGATAAACCGGTTACTTCGCAGATTCTTGGGGTTTTCAGCGGCGCGGTCATCTATCAACCCGCCCCCAGCTTCGGGATCGATCTCAGCTTTACCTATTGATGTAGATTTCCCCAAATCGCCCGCGTTTTCTTCCAAATCGTCGCGGGCTCTAGGAGGTGAGGCATGAAAATAGATTCCTTGTCGGCGCTGGTGAGCGGAGGGGCGACTGGGCTGGGCGCAGCGGTCGCGCGTGCGCTCGCGCACCTTGGGGCCCGGGTGGCGATCCTCGACCAGGACGAACAGGGCCAGGCCGTGGCGCGCGAGATCGGCGGCCGGTTTTTCGCAACAGACATCACCGATGACGATCAGGTCGCGGACGCGATTCTGCAGGCTGAGCGGCATCACGGCGTGGCGCGAATTCTGGTCAACGCCGCGACCCTGTCGGTTTCACAGCCGCTCGTCGGGCAGGGCGGCGTTCCTCACCCGCTTGAGACGTTTCGGCGCGCAGTCGATTTCAACCTTGGCGCGACCTTCAACGTGCTTAGCAAATTCGCCGCGCGGCTCAGCTCCGTCGAGCCGGTCGGAGAGGAGCGTGGCGTAATCATCAACACCGGGTCGGCAGCGGGCTCGGACGGCCAGATCGGCCAGTCCGCTTATGCGGCGGCCAAGGCGGGCGTCCTGGGTATGACCTTGCCGCTGGCCCGTGAACTTGCCCACCTGCAGGTCCGGGTGGTGACCATCTCGCCGGGTCCTTTCGCTACCCCTGGTTTCCTGCAGATGCCGAAGGACCTCAGAGCCACCTTCGAGGCACAGGTGCCGCATCCACGGAGGGTCGGGGCCGTTGAGGAATTTGCTCAACTCGCAATCCATATCATTGAGAATCCGTTTCTCAATGGCGAAGTAATCCGCCTGGATGGCGCGATGCGGTTGGGCCCTGGTGAGTTGCCGCAGAAGTAGAGCGCGATGCGTCTGGACCTCGTCTGCCGCAGCCTTGAAGAGGTGAACTATGAAAATCTCGACGGTTAATGGTCCCATCGACGTGAACGAGCTCGGCAAGACGCTGATGCACGAACATCTGATTATAGGCTTTGGCGGATGGGAGTTCGATCGCGAACGCAAATTTTCACCGGAGGACGAAATCGCCATTTGCGTCGATCATATCGAGGAGTTGAAAGCGGCCGGCTACCGCACGCTGGTCGACCCCTGCCCGAATGATGTGGGTCGCGACGTGGATGTGCTGGGCGAAGTTGCCGCACGGACCGGTTTCAACATCATCTGCGCTACCGGCTTCTATACCGAGACGGAGGGCACCAACGGTTATTGGCGCGCCAAGTCGCAAGTTGATCCACACTTTGTTGATCGCATGGCCGACGTGATGATCGGCGAAATCACGGATGGCGCCGGGCAGACAGGGATCAAACCCGGCATTATCAAACTGGCAACCGGTCAGCCGCCGATGTCAGACTATGAAAGCAAAGTGTTCGAGGCCGGCGCCAAGGCCTCCATCGCCACCGGCGTGCCGATAACCACCCATACCGACGCCATTCTCGGCGATGTGCAGGTGAAATATCTCACATCGCTAGGGGTTGCGCCCAATCGGATCATCGTCGGTCATTGCTGTGGGACGAGCGATCACGCCTATCACATGGGCTTGGTCGAAGCTGGCGCCTATGTCGGCTTTGACCGTTTCGGAATCGAAATGATATGCTCGGACGAGAGCCGTATCGAGGCCATGCTCAAGCTCATGCATAAGGGTGCAGGCCGCCAGCTGATCGTGTCGCAGGACAGCGTCTGGTGCATGCGAGGTGGCGCCTTTATGGAATATTTTCCTCTAGACCCATTGAAGCATCATCCCCTTCATTTCGAACGCACGATCATGCCCGCGTTAAAGGATGCTGGGGTGGAGTCTGAACTTCTCGATGCGTTGCTCAAAGAGAACCCGCGTCGCTACTTCGCGGGCGAGCCTTTCTAGACCGCAGAAGCCATGAGCCGATTTCACACGGGACGCAGGGCGGGCGAGTGTCGACAAGCGTCGCGGCAATCTTCGGCTCCTGCAGGATATGCCAGCGTCCAACCGGTGATGCCGCAGCTGTTCGGGCGCAGCATGCCTGAGACGAGACGGGAGACCTGATGTCGCACGGACCGCTTAATGGCATGAAGATCCTGGAATTCGCCGGAATCGGGCCGGGCCCATTCTGTGGGATGTTGCTGTCCGACCTTGGGGCCGATGTCATTCGCATTGATCGGAAGTCCGCGCCGCCTTCCTCCAGGTTCAACATTCTCGAGCGGGGTCGAAAATCGGTCGTGCTCGATCTCAAGCACCCTGAAAGCGTTGAGACCTGTCTCCAGCTTGCCGGTTCAGCCGACGCCCTGATCGAAGGCTATCGTCCAGGCGTGATGGAGCGGCTGGGACTAGGCCCCGAGGCCGTCCTCGAGCGCAACCCGAAGCTTGTCTATGGGCGCATGACGGGTTGGGGGCAGACCGGGCCCTATGCGATGGCGGCGGGCCATGATCAGAACTTCATTGCGATTTCCGGAGCACTCCACACCATCGGTGTGCGCGACAAGCCCATCCCCCCGCTCAACCTCATCGGCGACTTCGGCGGAGGCGCTCTTTATCTTGCGTTCGGCCTCATGGCCGGCATTATCCATGCCCGCAAGACGGGGGAGGGTCAGGTCGTCGATTGTGCGATGAGTGACGGCGCAGCCTCCCTGATGGCCATGTTCTACGGATTAGCCGCTTCAGGCGATTGGACGGGTGAGCGTGAGTCCAACCTGCTGGACGGGGGCGCCCATTTTTACGACACTTATCGATGTTCAGACGGCAACTGGATCTCGATTGCCTGTATTGAACCACAATTTTATGCATTGCTGCTGGATAAAGCGGGAGTCGAGGATCCCGAATTCGCGAGGCAGATGGACCGATCCGCCTGGCCTGCGTTGCGCGAAAAGCTGGCGGCGGTATTCCGGACAAAGGATCGGGACCAATGGTGCGAGCTTCTGGAAGGCACGGACAGCTGTTTCGCCCCGGTGCTGAATCTCGACGAAGCTCCCCGTCACCCGCATAATCTTGCGCGCAATACCTTTGTCAATGTGCAGGGTGTCATGCAGCCGGCACCTGCGCCACGCTTCTCGAAGACGCCCGGCTGCATTCAGAGCCCACCGCCGGATATTGGCGCTCAAAATCAGACAGCGCTGAGAGATTGGGGGATCAGTGAAGCGATGATTGATCGGCTTACCGCGGTGGGCGCGATCGCAGATGCGCAGTTGCGGTAGGCGGGACCCACCCGCTGCTGGCGGCGTGGTATATGTTTTTTGGCAACTTACTGTCCGGAGGCTAGGGGTCAATCGTCTCAACTTGTAGAAGTGCCCTGCGCCGCCAGCACCGGGCAGTGCAACATTAAGGTGAGGAAACGGCGCGAAATGTCAATCTTTGCCAAGTCATGCTAAAGAAGTCCGGAATCCGGAGTAGGTACAACAACTGCCTTGCGCGGTCGTGATGGCGGCTCGCGCGGTCGAAAATGATCTCATAATGCGGGAAGCGAAAACATGACGCAAGTAATGAAAGGCATAAGGGTTCTCGAGTTCGCGGAATTCGTGTTCGCACCGGCCGCAGCTTCGTTGTTGTCCGATTGGGGAGCAGATGTCATAAAAATTGAACGCCACAATCGTGGCGATTCCTACCGACAAATACGCTGGGGTGGCGTCCCTGAGAACGCTGGTAGTCCGTTATTCGAAGGTTACAACCGCGGGAAGCGAAGTATCGGGCTGGACGTGTCTCATCCTGAAGGTCGAGCATTATTGCTCGAACTCGCGAAAACGTCAGACGTCTTCATAACCAATCATCTGCCGAGCGTAAGGCGCAAGCTAGGCGTCGAGTTGGAGGATCTCCGAGCCGTAAATCCGCAAATCGTCTATGCGCGAGCTTCGGCTTATGGAGACAAGGGGCCGGAACGGGAACGGGGCGGTTTTGACGGAACCGTGTTCTGGGCCTATAGCGGCGTTGCCCAAAGCCTGACGCCCGAGGACTATGATGTCCCGATCACCCTGCAGGGACCGCTCGGAGACGCGATAAGCGCGATGAACTTGGCGGGCGGAATCTCGGCGGCGCTGTTTCATCGTGCACAGACAGGGGAGGCCCTGGATGTTGATGTTTCGCTTCTGAGCAGCGCTTGCTGGGCGACATCAGCAGCCTTGAACTGCATCGCGGCGTCAGGCGCGGTGCCTCGCCCCTCAATTCCGCAGCCCGGGAGAGTGTGGATCAATCCGTTTATCGGCTGGTACACGACCGCGGACAGGCGCGCGGTTTTACTCCATATCCTGCAGCCTGATCCCCATATCCGCAGCCTCTTTGAGCACATCGGGCGACCCTCGCTCGCCGATGACCCGCGCTTCTGTGATGCCGCCCATCTTTTCGAGAATGCCGATGCCGCGTCGGACATCCTTTTGGAGACATTTCGCACCCGGTCGCTGGCGGATTGGAAAGAGCGCCTGAAGACATTTGACGGCCAATGGGCTCCTGTTCAGGACCTACAGGAGATCATTGCAGATCAGCAGGCATTGGCCAACGACCTGCTGCTGAAGGTGGACGCAGAGGAGGGCATGTCGAAGCAGTTTGTGCGGGGTCCCGTCCAGTTCGCCCACACGTCGACGTCGACAACGCGCGCTCCCCACGCTTTCGAGCACACGGAGAGCGTCCTTCTCGAGCTCGGCATCGACTGGGACAGGATAACCACCCTGAAGGATGCGGGTGCGATTTCGTGAGCCGCTCTGGCGTTGTCACATTATCGTACAATGGGCGCCTGGGTCGAAAGTCCCCACCGGTCTCGGGCGGCCGCTGTCACAATCTGCCGTGTGGCCATCGCATGAGCGCGATAGATGCGCCGTGTGCGACGGGAGATCAGATGACGCTGAGTGTTGAAGTGGTTGTGGACGGCGGCGTGAGCTGAAAGGAAGCGTTGGACGGATGCGGCCGATTTGAAGCGCTGCATCTTGCGCTCGCGTCGTCGGACCATCTGGTGAGAATTCTCGGCTCTGTTGTTCATGCGCAGCCCCTGCACATGGCGCGCCGTCTGGCCGAGCTCGCGGAATGCCGCCCCATAGGAGCGCAGCTTGTCCGTCACAAGAAGTTCGGGAACCATGCTGGTTTTCCTCAGCAGTTTGCGCATAAACCGAATGGCGGCACTCCGATCGCGGCGACGTTGGACCAGGAGATCGAGCACTTCTCCTTCGTCATTATCCGCTCGCCACAGGTACAGATGCTGGCCGCCGATCCGTACCACCATCTCGTCGAGGTGCCAGCGAGGTGATGGCTTCCCGCGGCTGCGGCGCAGTTCTCTCGCAAAGGCGTTGCTGAAATTGCATGCCGAATGACGTCGGTTGGAAAGCGGTGGCGGGCATAGGAAACCGGCATCAGCAGTCACTATCGGCCAACCATCGCCCTCGCCACGTCAATGTGACAGTGCTGCGCTACGAGATCGCGGTCGCGACCATCTTCATTCTGCGCCTCTGGCATTGCGGCGAAAACCGCAGATTCGAATCGGGGGAGTAGCGGTGAGGGCACCGGCCGGAAAGATGGGCATCTTGCACAGGTGCGCGATTTCTTCGTCCCGAGAAAAGGTGTCGCGCTGCCTGTTCGCACCGCCGCGAACCCCCTATTGCCCGGCTGCATCCGGAGACAGAACGAGCGGCGCTTTGCCGGCTTCAAGGATCAGGCCATAGCCGGGGGGAAGGATCAGCAGCGACAGCAGCGCCGGCCGGAGGCGCAGCAGCCTATGCACCGCGAGCGTCTCGAAGGCATCGGGGTCCTCCGAGGGCTCGGCGCCGAGCTCGGTCACGCTCCAGCCGCTGTCGGTCCCATCCGGCGGATCGCGGAAGGCCTGGATGTCGGGCCTGGCGAGGGCGCCGCGCCCGACGATCAGGATTTGGTCGAAGCGGGTGTCGAGCGGCTCGACCTGCCGGGCATGGGCGAAGGCCGCCTGCTGCGCCATGACGTCGAGCGACACGTCGATTCTTGGCCGCGTCTGCGTAAGGGGATCGCCGTCGAAGTCGGGTTCGCACAGCATCAGCCCGTCGCCGTCGCGCTCGGCGGTGAGCATCGTCCAGCCGATGCGCAAGCGCATGCCCGGGCGTAGCGGTTCGCACTGCGCGAGCTGTCCGGCGAGCGCCCAGACATCGTCGACCAGCGCCGCCTGGCTGGGCTCCGCCATGGCAAAGACGGGCTGGCCACCGATGATATGTTCGAATCGCTTCACTTCCGGGCCTTCTTGGGGGCATTTTTCAGCCGTTCTTCGATCTCGCCCTTCAGGATACCGCGGATCCTGTCCTCTTCCTTCTGTATGGCGGCGATCGCCTCGCTCGAATAGGTGCCGCGCATCGGGAAATTGTCGTACCAGGACGAGGCCTGGCGCGAGCGGTTGACGCTGCTGTCGACTCCTCTGAAGTTGCGCAGGTCGTTGGCGATGGCGACCTGATCGTCCCAGTCGAGATCCTTGAAGCCCGGCATGTCGTAGATTTGGCGCAGTGGCACCACATGATCGGCGTCGAGCTCGCCGGATATCGGCTTTGCGCCGCTCACCTGATCGAGCCCCTCCGCCTTCTTGATTACCGCGTCGCGCACCTTCTGGCGGGGCGAGGCGGCCCGCAGCTTGTCGTAGAGCGGCTGAGAGGATTCGCGCAGCTTGAGGATCGCCGCCTCTTCGGCCTGGAGCAGCCGGTGATATTCGATCTCCGGCAGCGACAGGCCGGACGCCCGGTTCGGCTGGAGCGAGCGGGTAACGTCGGCGAGGGTGAGTTCCTCCAACTCTTTGGACGGGAAGACCTGCGACAATATCTCCTTCTCCTGCGCGGTCAGCGCGTCCAGGTTGGGCGTCCGGCGGGGCGGCGGCTTCCGCAGCTTGTCGACGATGCCCGGATATTGGTCGGCGATCTCACGGGCCGCGCGCAGGTTCGCCCGGATCTCCTCGAGCCGGTAGAAGGCCGCCTCCGCGAGCTGTCGCTCGGTGGCGTTCATCTTCTTGGCCTTGGGGACGAGCGCGCAGAGGTTCGGCTTCTCCGAAAAGCGGCACCAGCTCCCATCGGCCTGGCGCTTCCAGCTATGGCCGTTGCCGAGGTCGACCTCGTCGATATAGCCGGGCTGCGAACTGGGTTGCGGATCGCTGCGCGCGACGAGATCGAGCTCCGCCTCCTGGTGCGCGGCACTGGGCGGCACGTCGTGATGGCCGCTCTCCTCGAGCAGTTTGCGCTGTGCGTCGTCTTTGGGCGTGGCGGTGCCCGGCGGGCGGCCGAGCCGTTCGCGCAGCGAATCGTTGAGCTCGCGGCGCAGGGCCAGCACCTCTTCGGGCGCCAGATGCTCCTCCAGCTCGCGGGACAGCTTGTTCGCCTGCTCGACCTCGCCCTCGCGCGCGGCCTTTCGGGCCGCCGCGAGCACTTCGCCTCGACCCGCCTTCTCCAATGTGCGCTCCAGGCTTTGGCCCGCCACCGCCTGCCACAGCCGCTTGGCGCCCGCGCCGACGACCGGAGCCGCAGCGCCTATCAATCCGCCGGTAGCGAGGCCGGTGAGGCCGCCCACCAAAGCCGCCTGGCCCACCCGGACCAGGCCATCGAGAATCCCGCGTCGCCACGTAGCGTCGTCGAGGAAGGCGCCGAAGGCCTCCGACGCGGCGCCGGATAGCAGCCCGTCGATCGCGGCCTCCACCGCGCCGGCGGCCACCCGGCGCGCCAGCGGCTGGGAGGCCTGCTCGGCCACCGTCCCTGCGATCCGCGCGGCGCCCGAGGTCAATGCCTTGCCGCCCAGACCGGCCAGTTCGACGCCCTTCGCGGCGAGACCGCTGCTGACCACCGCGAGCGCGCCGTCCATCGCGCCGAGCAGCGCATCGCGCGCACCCTTGTCGCTCAGCGCATTATAATAGTCGGCGCCGAACATCTCGCGGGTGACGACTCGTGCGCTTGCGCCCGACGCCGCCGCCAGCGCGATCACGGCCGGCGTAGCGGCGCCCCCAGTGGCTACGACCACGATGATCCCGGCGACCGTCGCCGCGATCATCGACGCGAGCTCCCCGATCTTGTTGCTGTCGGCGGCGAACTCCTCCGCCCGGCCGGAAAAGCGGTGGAACAGCGCGGTCAGCGCGGCCAGCTCGATCGTCGTGATCTGGCGCGGATCGCGGTTCTTGAGCTGCAGCCATTGCCCGGCGAACTCCCGGGCGGCCGCCTCCATGGTCTCGTCGCTTTCGGTGAACGAGGCGGAGGCGCCGCGGGCGAGTCCCGTGCGGGCCTCGATCCGCTCCCACATTTGCGCGGCGGCGGCATAGCGTCCTTCGCCTGTCGCCATCTCCTCCGTGCTCGGCGCGGCGCCCAGCGCGGCTCCAAGCACGGTTTCATAATCGCCCACATCGCCATGCGAGCCGCGCAGCTTGGCGATGAACGCCTCGAACTCGGCGAGCGCCGTCTTGTCGTCGTCCTTCAGCTCGCCCGAGACCAGCTTCTTCGACAGCGCCCAGCCCTTGCGGAGGCGCGCGCGCTGCTGCTCGGGCATCTCGTCGAGCACGACCTTGAGCAGTTCGGGATTGCCGAATTCTAGCAGCAGGTCGAGCGGCAGCTTTTGATCGCGCAGGATCACTTCGACGATCTTGCGCTGATCTCCGAAGATCCAGCTATGGGTGCCGAAGAATTCGCCCCGTCGCGCGTCGTAGCGCGATCGCCAGGCGTCGTTGCGGGCGATGCGCAGCGCGAGGGTGAAGAGCTGCGCCCACTGCGCGTTTCGATTTGCCTCGTTGACCTGGTACAGCGTGGCATCGAATTCGTCGCCGCTGACGGCACCCATCACCTGCCGTTGTTCCGAGGGTTTGAGCCCGCGGACGACGCTGATCACCTGTGGATCGTCCAACAGGTCCTTGCGCAGCTGGACATTGGCCTGCCATTGGGCGAGCTCGGCCTGCACCTTGGTCTCGCCGGGCTTCGCCTCGACGGCGGGCGCGCTGGTCGAATAAATGATCGCGCGGATTCGCTCCAGATCCGAACCGGCGAGCAGGATGCGCTGCTTGGCGATCTGGAAGGCGAGGTTGCGGGCATGTGCGCCGGTAGGGGCGAATTCGGCGAAGCGCTGCGCGTCGGTGAGGAAGCCGTCGGGATCGTCGCGCGCGTCCGACAGCAGGCGCATAAAGCTGTTCTTTATGAGCTTCCCGTCCTCGTCCCGGTGCATCTCGAACAGCCGGTCGAGGCCACGAAGTTCGTCGAGCCGCCGGTCGACCTCGGTCAGTTCCTCCTCGTTGAGCTTGCCGCCATGGCGTTTCTTCTGGAGCTCGCGCCTTTCCTTGAGGAGCGCGACCGCGCGGTCTACGGTCGACTGCACCGCGTCCATGTCGTCGCTGCGATCCTCGGTAGCCAGCCGCAGTCGCGCGATCAGCGCATCGACCTCGCTGCCGCCGAAGCTCTCCTTGCCCTTGCTGACCACCCGCACCATCGACTCGATCAGGCGCAGCTCGTCATTTCCGAGCAGGCGGCGCAGATCCGCCCAATGGTCGTTGAAATAATTCTTGCGGACCAGCGGCGGCATCAGGAGGAAGGCATCGTAGAGACCGTCCTTCGCCTCGCGTTTGATCATGCGGTCGGCGATGTCCATGAGGCCCTGGCTCTTGTCGTCGAACAGCAGGCGCGCCTTATATTCCTCGCGCGCGTCCATCTTCTCGAAGATCTTGAGCAGACGCGTTTTCTCGGCCGCATTGTTCCAGGCCTCGTCGCGGGCGTCGCGGCTCGAGCTGCGGATGACGTCGAGCTGGGCCTGCTCGATCTCGCGATAGCCTTGATCGTAGACAAGCAGCTTGCTGACGAGCGGCAGGGCCGGCCACAGCCAGCGAAGCCCTTCCTCAGCGGTGCCCCCCGCTGCGGGGTCCGTCCAGCCTAGCTGCTTTGCGACAGGTACGGCGAGCGGCACTACGCTTGGGGTCAGCAGCGATCCGACCCCTATGATCAGCGACTTGTCGCGATCAGACTTCGCCATCCGCCCGACCAGCCATTCCTCGATCCACAGCCCATTGGTGTCGTGAATGGTCTGGCGCATCGCCTTCAGCTCGACGATGCTGCGCCCGCGCAACCGTGACACCGCGCCCCCTACATCGTTGGCCAGGAGCAGGGCGGCGATGGTACGCGCCACGTCGTTGGCCTCGGCATTGGCGGGAAGCGCGCCGGCCTGGGGCTCGCGCCGGACCTGGGTGGGCAGGGCGGGCTGGAGCGTGTGGGTCAGCTCATGCGCCAGTAGCCGGCGTCCGTCGGAGCTGTCCGGGTTGTAATGGCCGCTGCCGAAATAGATGTTCGGACCGCGGGTAAATGCCTTGGCCTGGAAGCCGGCGGCTGCAGCGTTGGCCGAGCCGTCATTATGGATGCGCACCCCGCTCAGGTCCGCGCCAAAGAACCGCTCATAGGGCGTGCGCGTGCTCCGCGGAAGCGGCGCTCCGGAGCCGGAATCCAAGCGCGGCGCTGCAGCGGCGGGTGAGGGGCCGGTGGCGGCCGGCTTGCGCTTCACTGTTTCCTCGCAGTCCGTACATTGCCGCTGGACGCGGTCTCCGCCGCCTGGCGCGGCTCCGATCCGCGGCGCGGACTGTCCTCCCGCGAAGGCATCGGCAGCGCGATCGGCCTCCATCTCGTCCGGATCGGACGGCTGGCTGACGGTCAGCTTCGCGCGCAGGCCAAGCCGGGCCAGCGCATACTGATTGCCCGGGCCCGCCGGCTCATGTGCGTCGGTCGCCGGCGCTGGGGCCCTGGGCTGGAAGGGACGATGCCGGGGGACCTGCAGCCGCGCCCGTTCGCTCATGCCGACCCCATCGGTTCATATCCGGCGCTGCGCCTGCGACCGTCGGCAAGGAGGGGGTAATGCTCGCGCAGGTCGACGGCAGTCAGCACGGTGCCACGCTTCGCGTAGAGGCGCGCCACCGCCTGCAGCAGATCGCCGAAATCGATCGGCACGCTCGACCGGGCGGCGCGATAGGCGGCGTCGAGCATGACGTTGCGGATCTCGCCGCCGGTGAGCTCGAACTGGCGGGCAAGGAAGGTGATGTCGATCTGCTGGTCGTGAGGGATTTCGTCGGTCAGCATGCCGCGCCACATCCGTTCGCGGGTCGCCATGTCGGGAATGGGGAAGGTGACGACATATTGGACACGTCGCGCAAAGGCATCGTCGATGTTGCGCGGTAGATTGGTGGCCATGATCACGATGCCGTCATACGTCTCCATCTTCTGGAGCAGATACGCCACCTCTACATTGGCGTAGCGGTCCTGCGCGCTGCGTGCTTCCGATCGTTTGCCGAGCAGCGCGTCGGCCTCGTCGATGAACAGCAATGCGTTGGCGGCACGTGCCGCCTCGAAAGCGGCGTCGAGGTTCTTCTCGGTTTCGCCGATATATTTGGACATGATTGCGCCGATGTTTATCTTGTGCAGATCGAGCTGCAGGCGATCGGCCATCACGGCGGCCGCCATCGTCTTGCCGGTGCCCGATGGGCCGGCGAACATGATCGCGATGCCGCGCTCGCCGCCCGTGTGGCGCGCCATGCCCCACTGGTCGAGCACCAGCGCGCGGCGCTCGATCGCGGCGATGATATCCTCCAGCCTGTCCTCCAGCTCGGCGGAGAGGATCAGGTCGTCCCATCCATAGCTTGTCCGGACGAGCGACGTGCCTGGTCCTGTCCCGCCCTGTGAAGCTGCGCGGGCTGCGGCGTAAAGATGACCCCGATCCGGCGACGATTTTCCTCCGAGTTCTGCCAGCTCGACCGCGGACGAGGCCGCTTGCAGAACCCGCTCGGGAGAAAGCGCGAAGCGATCGGCTACCGAAGCGAGCAGCGCCAGGTCGGGGGTTTCGGCGCAGCGCGGATTCTCGGCGAGCAGCGCCTCCCACAACGCCGTCCGCTGCCCGGGCTGGAGCTGCGGCAGCTCGATTCTCAGCAGCGGCAGATTGCCGAGCATCGGGGCGGCATCGGCAGCCGGATCGGCCGCGATTGCCACTGCGTGGAGCGAGCGGATGAAGCCCCGCAGGGCGGCGGCGTTCGAAGGCACGGGATTGTCGGGCTGGAGCGATGGCGGCTCGTCGCAAAGGAGGATGACGCCGAGGCCCAGCAGTTTGGCCTGCAATGTCGCCGCCTTCAGCGCCTCGGCGGGCGTGGCGTGACGGGCGAGGGCAGCGAGGCTGAGAGTGATCGTCAGCCGTTCTGCACGCGCGAATAGTTCCTCGGCATAAAGTTGTGCCTCCGCCGCCGATGCCCCCACCATCAGCGCCACCGGGATCGTGTCGCGCGCGCGCAGCCGCTGCGTCACGCCAGGCAGAACCGCGGCCAGTGCCGCCGGCAGCGCGGCGTCGGGCATGCGCGGCTCCAACGCGCCATAGCGGGCGAGGCCGACGAGCCGCTCGTCGCTATAGGCGAGCCCGCGAAGCCAGTCGGCGACCGGCGGCGCGAGCCGCAAGGGGCGCTGCGACCTGGGGAGCCCCTTCTGCTCGACGGTCTCGAGCATTCCGGTCGCCAGCAGCTTGCCGGCGGGCAGCAACATACCGCGCAGCAAAAGCGCGTGAGCCTCGTCACGCGCCAGCAGCCGCACCGCGAGCTCGATCGTCGGCCAGCGCCGGTCGGCATTGTCGTTGAGATAGGCGTATATCGGTTCATAGGTGGCGAACAGCTCGGGCGCTGCGCAGATGAGGAGCAGGTCGCGCTCGTCATCGTCGAGCTCGAGGGTGAGAGCGACATAAGCCCAGCGCGAGTCTTGGTCCGCCGCTCGTGCTGCGGCAATGTCGGGGCGAGACTTGCGGTCGATGGCGCCGCGAGTAGAAACGAGCAGCGCATCGACTTGGGCGTCGGTGACAAGAAGCCCCCGCAACTCGTCCTGCGACAGCTCGTAGCGCGCCCGCATGCGGCGCACTTCCGTTCCGATCAGCTGGTCGAGCCGTTCGAGCTCGGGCCGCAGGAATTCCGAGGCGGGGATCATGGCAGCATCTCGGCCGACAGCGACAGCAGTCGGCCGTGCGGCAGCTCGACCGAGGCGCGCTTGAGACCCGAGAAGGTGAGCAGCACGTCGAGCGGCGGCCGGCCCAGCCGCGCCTGCGAGCCATCGGCCGAGACGCTGGCGGGGAGGCTAAGCAACTGGCTTTGGACATAGGCGGCCGACGAACCTTCGCACCCTGGCACCCGATCGGCGAAAGCGGCAATCAGGGCGCGGGCATGCGCGCGGAGCCTCCCTTCGAGCCCGCGCCGAGCCACCGGATCGGTGTCGCCGAGCGCCTTGGCCAGCAGGCGCCGGTCCGCAAAGCTCAACGGATTCGCCCGCCAATCGTCAGGCCCGATCGCCCGGCGCAGCGGCGAGCAGCCCTCGATCGCGGCGACAGACTGAGGATCGAGCGCGCGAGCAATGACCCCGAGGGCGATCGTTGCTGCCAGCGAGGCGGCCTCCTCCTGCGGGCGGGCACGGCCAAGCGCGACCTGCCATATCTGCCACCAGCCGGTGCGGACCAGCACCACGCAAAGCAGCAACGCGCCGCCGAAGCGGGTGAAGTCGAATAGCTCCGGCGCTTCGTGGGCGGCGATCGGATCGTCGGTTGCGGAGCTTTGGTGACCTGTTATGCCCTCGACCAGTTGGTCCGGCTCGTCGGGAAGCAGCGCCAAAGCCTCGTCGCCATCGTCACTGACGGCGTCGATCCACCGCCGGAGGGTTATCGCAGGATCGGACGAAGAAGGCGGCAGCAGGCCTGCCCGCGCCGCCTGGAACAGTGCGAGCATGACCCGCAGCGCGGCGCGATTGCGCTGGTTCGCCCGGCCTCCGCCGGTCTGGACGAGATGCACCAGCAGCGCCAGTTCGGCATGCTGGGCCGTGGGGAGCGCCGCCCCGTCGCCCGGATCGACGGCGTCCAGCAGCCTTCTTGCCGCAGCCGGCGGCCCCGGCTCGTCCGGAAGCGCGTCGAGTAGAAGCGCGAGATCCGCGGGCTCGATCGCCGTGACGAGCCGATGGAGGTGCGGCCGCGAGAGTCGAGCGAGCGCCGCGAAGCCGAGCGCGCCCTCGCCGAGGATCAGGGTCCTCAGCTGCATCGATACGGGTAGCGCCATGAGGCCGCCAAACTCGTCGAACCACCAGCGCCGCGAAGTCCCGTCGTTGATTACCGAGGCGGCAAAGGCGGCAACGAATTCGGTGCGGTCGCGGAAGATCAGCGCGCCGCCCGCATCAAGCTGGCGGGACAGCGCGTGCGCGATGCGCTGAGCAAGCTGGCCCGCGATCCGGTCATCGCTCCAATGCGCTGCGACTGAGGATTTCACATCGATCCGGTCGATGAAGATATAGCGATCGTCGCCATCGACATCACGCTGTGTGGCGGCGGCGAGGGCGTCGGGCAGCGATCGGGCGATCGCCTCGCTGATCCGGGCGCTGATGCGTCCGGAGCGGTCGAAGCTCGTCGCTGCCTGATAGCCGAGCTCTACCCGCTCGATCGCGAGACTGCCCTCCATCATGCCTTGCTCGCCGGGCGTTTCTTCGCGACGGGCCGCGGGCCGGCGGCTGTGTTCGTTGCCGCCTTCGAGAGCTCTGCCATCTCGGCGCGGAGGGTCTCTACCTCTCCCTTCAGATCCTTGATCGCTTCGATCAGCAGCGGGACCAGTGCCGAATAGGCTACGCCCTGCCGGCGCTCGTCGGCCGGGACTGCCTCGGGCACGATCGCGCGGACCTCCTGCGCGATCAGGCCAATCCGATCGCCGTCCGGCGCATTCTCCTCGCCGCGGAACCGATAGGAGACGCCGCGCAGCCGGGACACCCGGTCTAGCGCATTGGCGAGCGGCCGCACCCGCTCCTTCGCACGCTCGTCCGACACCTCGATGACCTGGCGGCAGTAAACGGTCAGCCAGGCATTGGCGTTGCTCGTGTCCCACCCGGTGGAAAGCCGCCGCATGTCCGCATAGTTGACCCCTGCATTGGGGCTGCCGAACATGATCGCGCCATTGATCTCGGCACCCATTACCGCCTGCTGACCGGCGGGACCGTCGACACGCAGGGTGGCGCCGGCGACGTGGAGCGGCGCCAGAGGCGTGCCGGTTCCGATGCCGACATTGCCGTCGAACTGGGCAGTGGCCGCGCGTACGGTGAAATGGGGCAGCGTGGTTGCCCAGCGGCCGGTGATCAGCATCTCCGCGGCGTGGCCATTGCCGTCGGCGCTGAAGCCCTCGAGATAGATGCGGTTGTCGTTGGCATTGTTGACCAGCACGAGCTGGCCGCCTCCATTGGCTTCCAGCCCCAGCTTGATCCGGGTCGCCCGGATGTCGACGTCATGGCCGGGCGCGGCGTGTCCTACCACAAGCCGGTTGCTGACATGCGTGAGGTCGGCCCGCATCGAGGCGAGCGGCAGGTTCGCGCCGCCCGGCCCGGTGAAGCGCAGTTCGGGGGCGGGCGCGGTGCCTGCCGCGTTGCGCGCTTCGATGAACAGATTGTTGGGGCCGGAATGGGTAAGGACCAGCTGGCCGCCGCCATCCTCCTCGAGGCCGAGCTTGATCGAGTGGCCCTTGGCGTCGATGTCGTGTTGCGGCGTCTTCACCCTTATGCCGACGCGGCCGTCATTGGCCTCCGGGTTGATCAGCACCTGGTTCGCCGGCGCCGGGCCGAACGCGCGCAACGTGAGCGAACTCGTCGGCGATTCGACGCCGACGCCGCCGCCCTGGCTGGTCAGGTCCAGCTTGCGGGCATTGGCCGCGGTCGAGTCCTGTAGCCGGATGCGCGCACCGACAACGTTCAGCCGGGCCTCGGGATCACGCCGGCCGATACCGATGTCGCCGCTGCTGACCACGACCAGATGCGGCGCGACGATAGGCTTGTCGGCCGGCGCCACCGGCGGTTGCTCCGGGCCGATGACAAGCCGGTTGTCGGCCTGCGCGGCGGGGCCGATCGTGACGCGGAGCTCTCGCTTGCCCGGGGCCGGCACGGCCGGGTCGTCGCCGCCGCGGGCGATATGGAAATCGGTGCCCTGGTCACGTCCGTCGCCGTCGCGCCAGATCATCCTGCCATCGCACAGCCGCGCGTCGCCGACGATGCGGATATTGCCCTCTACCCAAACGAGATCGTCGAGCAGCGCCGCCGGATCGAGCGTCGCCGCGAGCAGATTGGCGAAGCGATGGGGACCGGTGGGATCCTCGCTGCGCCTGTGCAGCACGATCGCTCCGTCCGCGGCCTCGATATATTCCGCGACGCTGCCGATATAGCGGCGGAAGGCGCGGATGCGTCCACTCGCCTTGTCTGCGGGGGCGAGTTCGCGTTCCGCGAAATAGCCGAGCGCCCCGTCGCGCGCGATCCAGCGGACATAGCCGACCGGCACGAGCCAGCGTGGCGGCTTGCCGGTGAGGGGAAAGTCCTGATGCGGCACCGAACCATCCCATACCGCGGGGGCCGCCGGATCGAAGCGGCTGAGCGCCTGGACGGCATCCACATTGACCGGCCCGATCGCCACCGGGCTGCGCTGGCGCGACGCGGCCTGGGCGCCGATCTCAAAGCGGAAGGATTCGTCGATCCGCGACGCTTGATCGTCGGTCGCGCAGGTTTCGAAGCCGGGCGCCGGGTCGCGGCCCTTGATCTCACTATAGGCCAGCCAGACCTGGACGAGCCGGCCAGTTCCGCCCGCCGCGACGTCGTCGACCGTGGGGTTGTAGGCGATGTCGGCAAACAGGTCCTCGGGCAAGCGGGTAGGGCGGGCATTGGTGATCGGGCGCCCGAAGCCGTCCCATGCGAAGCCCGGCTGCAGGGTGACTTCGACTCGCTTGGGCGCGCCGGGGCTCGACCGTTCGGTGAGCTGCAGGCCGATCGCAATGCCCCAGCTGTGGCCGCCCAGCGCATGCCGCGCCTCACTGCTGCGCATATAGTCGACCAGTGTTGAGAGGTCGGCAGCGCTGAGGAACTGGCCCTCGTAGAAGCGCGGCCGTTCGCCGAAAGCCGAGGCCATGCCTACCTCCCCCGCTTCAGGACGGCGATCTCGGCATCCTGCTTCTTGAGCTTCTGCTCGGCCGCATCGAGCCGCGCGGTCAGCGCGGCGAGCTTGGGATCGGGCGCGACCTCGGTCGCGACCGGCGAGGCTGTGGCGAAGCGCGCGACCAGCTCGGTCCACACCGGCTCGCTGCTGGCGGCGGCGCCCTCGCTGCGCAGCTTTTCGAAGTTGCCCAGCAGATGGAGGAGCAGATTATCGGCGCCGAATGCCTCCTGGATCGTCCCGGGCGCCGGACCGGCATTGGCAGCCGCGCGACGCCCGCCCGCCGGTTGGGCCGGCGCGGGCTGGGTAGGCGCCGGGGTCGGCGTTGCCTGCGACCGGATGTTGGCAAACACGATGCCGACCAGCAACGCCATCATCCGAAGCGCCCCTTGACCCCGGTGGGGGCCGCAGCAGATGCCGGCAATCCATTCCTTCACGCGATTCCAGGGCAACCAGGAGAACCAGTAGCTCAGCGTGGGCCAGCTGATCAGCAGCTTGCGCTGCGACCAGTTGCAGATCTCGACGATACGGCAGTCGCCGTTGCTGATGGTCACCGTGGCCAGCGGCACGCAATTGCTGTTGGCAGGCGCCGGGCAGGACGGCAGCAATGCCGAGCAGAGGCATTCCGAGACGATCTCCGCCCAGGTCATGTCGAGCTGCTCGACGTTGACCGCGAGCGCGGCCGCGCGCGCGGCGTTGGTCCGGAACTCGGCCGCGTCCCAGTTGAACGCCCTTGCGGTAGTCTGGAGCTGCTGCGCGCGCTGGACGAAGGCGCAGCGGTGAATCGCGAAGTCCTGCGCGAACTCGGCAAGCGCGTCGGCATATTCGCGATAGGCACTGAGCGCGAACGCGCGGTCGAGCGGCTTTCCCTCGCGGATTGACTGCCGCAGCTCCATCGCCCGCAGTAGGCAGCAGAGCAGTCGTTCGATCAACGGGCCGAAGCGCGCGCGATTGGCGTAGAGCCAGGCCCAGAGGAGATCGGGGTTGCGGATCGACTCGGGAGGGGGAGCGACGAGCGTCTCCTTCGGCGCGGGATAGACGATGAAGCGATAGCCCTCGCATATCTGGGTCGGCTCACATTGGGGCTTGTAGCCCTTGCGCTTGTCCGCAGCGGGTTGCGCCGTGCCATTGCCGCAGGAGCAGTTTCCATTGCCCGCGCTTTTGTCCCCGCAGGAGGAGCAGCCGCATCCCGAACCGCAGCCACAGCCGGAGCCGCCGCTGCCGCCGCACTTGCAGCGCGCGCCGCCCGGCGTATCGCCCGCGCCGAGCTGGGCCGTGATGCCACGTACCGGCCGCTCGTCGTAGCAGATGGCAAGCACCCATTTTCGCTGGCCGCCGGTGCAGTCGCGCGGCGGATTGTCATAGGGATTCTCGCACAGCGGCTCGCGCGGTTCGCAGCTGTTGATCAGCGAGCAGACATCGACCGTCTGGTCGTTGCAGACGATGATGTCGTCGCCGCACGGCGACAGCGCATAGCCCGATCGCACCACGACATGACCCGAATCGCAGACGTCGCAGGTCACCTCCAGCCCGCAGGCCACGCCCCAGCCCTGGAGATAGCGATTGTGAAGCCGGTTCTTGTCGACGACATATTGCTCGAGCCGGTTGAGATCCTCGTCGGTGAGCAGCTGGCCGGGAAAGAAGCGCGGGCGGCAGAGGCATTTGAGCCCGCCGCAGGCCGGACACGCCGGCTGGCACGTGTCCGGACAGGGATCGGGGCGCGGCCTGGCGCGAGACCAGAGATCGGTGCCGGCGCCGTCGCGCAAGCCATAGTCGGACGTGTAGCCGGTGGCCATGCCGTGTCTCCTATCTCGAGGTTGTGAACCAGCTGTGGAAGGTGCCGCCCTCGATGCAATCGCCCGTGGGCCGCCCCGGGAGCCATTTCGGAAGATGGTTGGCGTCGACGGCGCGACCCCTGCGGTCGCGAATAAGGTCGCCGATCACGCGGATGCGGTAGCGCCGGCCTGGCAGGATCTGTGGCGAGGGCCGGAATCCCATCGCGGTGACCGGCGCATTACCGTCCTCGGTGCTGATCTTGCAGATCGACTCGAGCCGGACCGGGCGATATTCGCCGATCAGCTGGCACCAGCATTCGACGGCGAGCCCGTTTTCCCTCTCGATCAAGACGCGATTATGGGTCTCGACGATGAAGCTGTGCTCGTTGATGTCGGCAGGGTCGATCTCGTCGGTGAAGGCGACGATCAGCTCCTCCATCCGCGCACGGCGGACGTCATGTTCCTCGGCATGGCGCCAGTTGATCGAGCAGATCTGGGTGAGGTCGCCGTCGCAGCATTTGGGCAGGACGATCTCGAGCTTGCCGTCGGTGATCGTCGCCGACGGTTCGGTCTCGCAATCGCCCATCGTCAGGCTGACGTCGACGATACCTGACGCTCCAGGTTGGCCGGGCTCTCCGGGCTCGCCCGGCTGTCCGGGCTGTCCGGGCTGTCCGGGCTGTCCGGGTTGGCCGGGCTGCCCAGGCTGTCCCGGTTGTCCCGGATCGCCCTTGTCGCCCTTCTCCCCCTTCGGCCCGGGAATCCCACCCTTGAGCTGCAGACATTCGAGCCATGCCTGGAGCGTTGCGGTGCTGGCCAGGACATGGCGGCCGACGCGATGGTCGAGCCGGCTGATCGACTTGGCGAGATCGTCGTCGGCGCCCGGCTCGTCGAGCATCGCGAAGCCCAGCCGGTAATTGGCGAGCGTCGCCAGGACCACGCATTCCGATGTCGTGCATCCCGGGCAGCCCAGGGACTGCAGATCGACCAGGTCCCCGCAGTCGCTGTCGGCGAAGCGGGCCGGATCGACGGTCGAGACCTGCCCGTCGCCATGGACGACGATCACCCCCGGCGGGCCGTCGCCCGCCCGGCGCGGCGCTCCGACCAGCGGCGGATTGCCGGCGGCGAGCGGGGCAAGCGCGATCGATTGGACGGTGCCGTGTCCGGCTTCCTCCGCATATACCGTGAGCCAGGGAGAGGCGGCCGGCCCGGTAATACCCAGGAAAAGGGGGCGCTGGGCAAGGCCGATCGCCGCAGCGACGCTGCCCGCGGTGCGGTCGACGATGTAGACCCGCTTTTCGTCCGCGCTGCTGACCGCGAGCATCGCCTTGGCGCCCAGCATGAAGGGAGCGAGCGCATTGGGCTTGGCGGTGGCGGGCAGCCCCGCCAGCGGCGCCGTCGATGCTCCCGCCACGTCATGCACCTGCACCTTGCCGGCCGCGTCGATGGCGAACAGGAACTTGCCGTCGGCGGTGGCGGCGAAGCCCTTGGCGCCGATGACGAAAGCGATCGCGCCGCTGGCGGCGTCCTCGATCCCGGCGGTCGCCTCGGCCTTCCAGGGATGGACCTTGCCGCTTGCCGTGTCGAACGCCAGCAGCGCAGCTGTGGCGCTGGAGGACGCGGCGAGCCCGATGCTGCTCGGGGCGCTGGTGCCGGGAACGATGCGTGCCGTGCCCGGCACGACCGGGTCGACAGGCTGCCCGTCGGCCGTCCCATAGACCAGGATCTGGCATTCGGGTGCAGCGCCGAACGGGTCGGTCGCGACATAGAAGCGCGCGCCGTCTGCGCTCATGGCGATCGCACGCGCCTTGGCGGGAAGGTCGACGCTGACGAGACTGCGATGGCGCACGTCGAGCACGAACACGCGCTTCGCGATGTCGGCGGCGGATTGACTGGCCGTGCCGGGATCGACGATCGCGATCTTGCCACCTGCTCCGGCGACCAGCCAGCCCGTCGCCGCGTGCAGATTGGACAGGGTGAATGCGCCAAGCGCATCGGTGCTGCCCAGTCCGTCGCCGAGAGCCGGATCGACCACCACGTCGAATCGATAGGATTCGAGGATGCGGTTGGGCGCGCACTGCGTGTCGTCGCAGCCGCACTCGTCATAGAGGACCGGCACCTCCTCGGTCGGGCACTCGATATGGCAGGCCACGATCTGAAGGGTGTGAAGCAGGCCGTCATTTGCCTTGGCGAGCACCGCCGGATGCTCGGCGATGTCGAGGATCTCCGGCTCGGGCACCAATATCTCATGGCCGCAGCAATCGAGGGCACTGCCCGCGTCCACCACCACATAGCGCGTCCGGCAAGCGGGGCTCGGATGCTCGCGCACCTTGAGGCCGCACACGACGCCGGACCCATGGAGGCGGATGTTATGATGTCGCATCCGCTCCGAATGGTAGAAGCTCTCGGCGGTGAAGTCTGCCGCCCCCATCAGCTTGCCCGTGAAATAGTTGTTGCGAACGAAAGGCTCGAATTGGCACTGCGGGCAGCTTTCGGCCGGCGCGTGGGTACAGCAGGATGCCATCGCTTATCCTTTCGATCCCCGGGTCATGTGAGGCGTGTTGTCGTGCCAAGCCGCGCATCGCCGACCCTGAGGTCGGGGGTGCGGGGCCGGCCGGTCAAAATCGTGCCCTGGCGCAGGCGCGCATCGTCGAGCGTAACCCCCAGCGGGGTACGGGCGATGACGCTGTCGAGGCCGATCATCGCCTGGACGCCGACCCGGAAGCGCGGCTCGACATAGCGGATATCGGTCTGCACATGCGCAGGCGTCTCGCGCGCGACGAGCTGTTCCAGCGCGCGACGCGATGGCGCATGCGCGCGGATTCGCGCAGGCACGAACAGGCTGACCTTGTGCGCGAAGACGTGGAAGGGGTCGCGTAGCGGATCCGGCACGGCGTCGAGCGCCGTGACGCCGAGCTGGGCCTGCCCGGATAGAGGCTGCCCGCCGCCCAGTTCGGAGCGGCCGACGATCTTCCGGCCCCAAAGCTCGGCCGCGGCGCCGAGCCGACCCCTGCCGAGATGCAGCCAGCGGCGCAGCTTGAAATGCTCGAGCAGCAGCGGGGGCGGCTCGGCCGGTTCGCAGGGCGGACAGGGCGCGCAATTGCACGGCGGGGCCACGCAACGCCGCTGCGGCCGTTCGGCGAGGCAGCGTTCGCCATAAGCCACGTCGAAGCCGAGCAGCAGCAGGAGCTGTCGGCGAAAGCCCTCGGGCGTGCCCAGCAGCGCATAGCTACCGGCGACCTGTTTGATGAAGTGCCGCCGCTGCGCCTCGGGCCATTCCTTCGACAGGGCCACGCCGATCCAGCTGCCCAGCCAGGACAGGAAATCAGGCCGGCCGTCGCGGCCCAGCGCCGGCGCCGACAGCGGATCGAGATAGAGCGGGAAGCGGTCGAGATGGCCCTCGATCGTGCCCAGCGTCCGCTCGAAGATCGCCGCGAAACGATCGGTGAAGTCGGCGCCCGCCGGGTCCGCCCCGAAGATGCCCGGCAGGTAGCGGCGCAGGCTGATGCGCGGATATTCGATCACCGCCGCCGACAGGCACGGTGTCTGGCGACCGTCCCCGCGCAGCACCAGCCGCACCCATAGATAGCGGCCAGGCGGCGGCGTGAGCAGCGCATCCCATGTGCAGTCGGGCAACAGCGCGTCAGGGCCCCTTTCCATGACGCGGGCCGGCGCGCACGCGGTCCAGGCATGGTCCGGCAGGCTGTCCAGCTCGGCCCCGTCGAGCTCGAGTTCGGCGGTGGTGACAGCCACTTCGATCGAGCAGTCGGGCGGGATCGCGCCACGGAGCTCGATTCGATGCCAGGGGCAGCCCTCGATACGCGAGTCGATGGCGGTGGAGAGGAAGCGGCCCTGGCGCTCGAACCGGTCGTGCTTCTGGTTCGCCCCCTCGGCGCAGCGCCGGCCGCGCCGGTCGAAACATTCGACGCCCGTGTCGCAGGGCAGGTGGAGGCGGCCGTCCATGTCGACGCAGATCGGCGGCGTGCCGAAGTCGCCGGCGAGATCGGCGCGACCCGGGAGGACGGGCTCCACGCCCGTCTCGCTGATCCGGATGGCGTGCGCGCCCGTCGCCGTGACGATGAACGGGGCGGCGACATGGCCTGGAGCTGGACGGAAGCGGATGCGCAGATGACGGCCCGCGCGACCGCCCAGCGGAAGCGGCGTGACCGCGGAACTGACCGCGTCGGCGGCGAGCCAGGGTGACCACAGCGCATTGGCCGGATCGTTGAGCTGCACCGCGCTCCATGGCTCGTCGCCGGCATGGACGTCCACGGCCAGCTTCGCAGTCGACCCCATCGGGCTGAGCTGGAGATCGTGCCATTGCAGCTCGGCAACGCCCGCATCGATCTCGATCGCGACAGGGCTGACGCTGCCTGCCACCGCCGCCGTGAAGGTGCGTTGGACGACCGCCACTATGCGGTCGCGGCAATCGACCGCTATATGGGTCGTGCCGACCGGCACGGCTATCCGCCTCAGCCAGCGACCGCCCGCGGCGAAGATGTCGAGCCGGCCGTTGACCGGATCAGTGGCGATCAGCTGGCCCTTCCCGTCGACGGCAAGCGTCGTGGGATGCCAGTCCACGGGCGCCAGCGCGGCGCGCTCTGCGGCGGGCAGCCGCATGATGCCGCGGGGAATCCAGCCGTCGATACTGAAGCGGACGATACGGTGATGGCCGCGGTCGGCGATGAACAGCTCGGCGCCGCATATGGCGATGCCCTGCGGATCGAGCAGGCGATCCCGGGGGGCGAAGAGCGACGGTCCGAGAGCAGCCTCCGCCTCGCCGATCGGCGTGGCAAGCCGGATGACGCAGGGCACGGTGACGAAGGCGCAGGCGCAAGGGTCGAAGTGGCGGATCTCGCCGGTCGCGGGGTCGAGCAGCAGCACGTCGCCCTTCGCGCTGACCGCCACGTTGGCGGGCGGACGCAGGCCGCCGAAGCTACCGCTCGGCTCGCCGAGCCAGCGCGCCGCAGCCGGGGCCGGGGCGAGCAGCATCGCACCATGCTGGAGATCGACATTGGAAAGCCGATGAACGCGCCACCCGATCGTCGGCGCGCTGCCGATCCGGCCCGACAGCATCGTCGAGAGGGGATCGTGCGGCGGCGCCGGGAGCGGCAGCAGGCGCGACGGGGCGAGCGGCGCGTTCATCACAGCTCCTCCAGTTCGCGCGCGGCCGCAGCGACGATCATGTGCTGTCCGGTGCTGGCCAGCGCCAGCGCTGGAATCGGTACGTCACGGCATTCGGGCTGGCGCTCGCCGTCAAGGATCACGGTGGCGCTCGGGATGCTGTCGACCCCGTCGACGGAGAAGATGCGCTGCAGGATCTTCGAATAGCGGATCGCGCCGCCGAAGGGCCAGCCGAGCCCGTCGTCGCCGCCGCGCAGCGGATCGAGATAGGTGGCGAGCATCATGTTCACCGCTTCCTTCACCCGGCCCGGATCTGCATCGTCGCGGACGATCAGCTCTGCCTCGATGCTCACCTCGACATATTGGGGCGCGATCACGAACAATTCGGTGGTGAGCAGCCGCCGCGCATCGAGGAAGGCGCAGACCGTGCGAAGCAGGCCGTCGGACGGCCGCGGCCGCGGCGAGCGGGAGTCAGGCACGATGATGACGGTCACTACGCCCGGCACGTTGACCTCGGCGAAGTGCGGATGGGTGAGCGGCAGGGCCTTGGCACGCCGGACGTTGCCCGCCTGGCGCGCGAGCAGCTCAAAATCCTCGGCAGTGACGGCGCGGTCGCGCGCGCGCAACGCCAGCCTGGCACGCGCCTTGGCCTCCTCCAGCCGCTCCTCGTCGGAGCCGCCCGAGGCGGCGAACAGATTCGTGGTCTTGGCGCCGTCTATGCCGTCGACCGGGGTAAGCAGATTACGGATCTCGCCCGCCGCGACATTGCCGCGCAGCCCACCGCCATAGCGATATTCGGCGGCGATGACATTGGCGTCGGGATCGCCGGCGTTGGCTACCGGTATCTGGCCGCGCTCGCCGTCGCCGGCGCGAATCTCGCCGCTCGTCCAGTTGACGGCAAGCTGCTCGTCGGTCGGACTTGCCCCGAACAGATCGTCCACGACCGCCCAGGGGCGGGCGGCGTCGCCGGGCCCTTCGTTGATCTCGATCCGAAGGCTGCTGCGCAGCACCGGCCGGTTTTCCAGCTGCCACGTCTGGTTGCGCGCACCGCTGGTGCCGCCCAGCACCTCCCCGCGCACCGTCTGCGCCTGAAGCACGGGCACCGTATTGGTGCGGATCGCCGCCAGCACGGGCGCCATCTCATATTGGCTGCGCGCGAGCCGCGCCCTGATCCAGAAAAGAGGCGGGCGGGGCTGCTTGGTGATCGGGTCGATCGGATCATAGGTGCCGAGATAGACGCGCTGCAGCGCCAGGGCCGGGGGCACGCGGACGACGACATGGCCCGATCGGGTGAGCGCCAGGGTCTCGTCGTTGATCGCGTCGAGCGGCTGCCATTCGCTGCCGTCGAACCCCTCCCATGCCAGCGTTGCGGAGGCGTAGGCGCGCGTCTCGGCAGAGCCGCACTGGTGGATCAGCCTGGACGATTCCGCCTCGCGCGCGAAGATGGCGAGGTCGATCGAGACCGGCGCGAAGACATTGGGTGTGGGATAGCTGTCCGGGAAACCGAAGCCGAGCAGCAGCGCTCCGCCTTCGCGCGGGGCCTCGCCGAAGGGATAGATGCCCGACAGGCTCGATGCCGGATCAGCGTTGCTGGCGCTGGCGTCGTTGTAGCTCGCGCCGTCATAGGACTGAACGGCGCGAAGCTGGGCGGTGATCGCGGTCAGCGGCGCGTCGGTCTCGAACAGAACCGGGGTTCCGTCCTCGCCAGCGGCGCTGACGCTGGAGCGCGGCGGCACGATCACCGTGGGGGTGGTGACCGCGTCCTCGACCGCGAAGCTGACCTCGGCCCTAGCCGGTAGCGCAGGCAGCAGCTCGATCCCGATCAGCTGGAGGAATTTGAGGTAGTGGAGCTCGGGCACCTGTTCCATGCGGAACAACAGCATCTCCGAAAGCCACGCGAACGTCTGTGCCAGGATCATGCCCGGATCGCTGTCGTTCAAGTCGGTCCACTGGGCGCGCCATTCGGGCGTATAGCGTGGGATGCGCGTGCGGATCTCGGCAAGGATGTCGTCGTAGCGACGATCGTCGATGCTGGGCGTCGTGATGGGCATCACATCGCCTCCCGAATATAGAAGGGATAGACGAGATTTCCGATCGTGTTGGTCGAGCGGACCCGATAGTTGATGCGGATGAGCAGCAGGTTCGGCGCGGTCTCGTTGGTCTCGGCATGAACGTCGAGCACGTCGATGCGTGGCTCGAAGCGGGTCAACGCCTTGCGCGTCTCGTGGATGACCAGTGCGATGGTGCGCGAATCATTGGGTGCGAACAGCGCATTGTGGATGCCGCAGCCGAACTCGGGCAGCATGGGCCGCTCGCCTGGCGCGGTCGACAGGATGATGATGATCGAATCCTCGATCCGCTGCTCGTAGCGGGCCTGCGCGATACGGCCGCCAGGGGTGACCTGGATCGGGAAGCGCCAGCCGACGCCGAGGAATTCGCGGTTGACGATCATAAGCTCTGCCTCGCCCCGCCGCCCTGCGGCAAGTAGCTGACCCGCTGGGCCTCGAGCGTTCCGTCCAGCACGATCGCACGCCCCGTGGCGGGCGTGAGCCTGATATCGCCGTTGGCGGCCAGGGTGATGCGGGCACGCACCGCGCCGCCCGCGTCGCAATTGGCGATCTCCACCTCCTGCCCGCCCGAGGCGCGGATTTCGACATAGCCGGCCGGCTGCATTGACCCGTTTCGGAGAACGAGGCGCGCGCGCTCGGTGCTCGCGCTGTCCTCGGGGTCGAGGACGATGCTGAAGCGTTGGCTGTCGCTGGTGCTCATGAAGGCGATGTCGGGCGATGGCGGGCTGAGGCCGCACTGCTGCTGGCCGGCGCGCACCGCGCTGGCGAACGCGCGGAGCCGGTACACGGGCGCGCCGGCAGATGCCTTTGCGATGCGCGCCGCGCCCGCCGCGTCCTTCGGGCCGGTCGCGACCAGGGTGCCGGCCCAGACGGCGGGGGAACCCTGCTCGACGGCCAAGCCGAGCGGCTTGAACTGCGCGATCGCCTCGCTGTCGAGCGGGGCCGGTGCGATCCATTGGTTGGCCGCTTCATCCCATAGCTCCTCGGCACCGAGCCGTCCGCGGAACAGGAAGGCGCCGATGGTGCGGACCTCGTCGGGCTGCAGCGGATCGCCCGCGGCCGTCCGCACCCCCGACAGCCGGACCTTGACGGGCTTCTCGATGACCGCCGGTCCGCTCGGCGGGTCGGTGACGATTTCGGGTGCGGGCAGGGTCAAGCTCATCGCCGCCTCACCAGATGTTGCCGACGCCGGGGGTGTAGAGCGGCGAGACGATTGAACTCGCCACCACCGCGCCGCTGAACGTGGCGACCGCCGAATTGACGCTGACCGCACTGGCAGTGAGGCTGATCGCTCCGCCCGCGGTGACGCTGACCGCCCCGCCTGCGGTGACGCTGACGGCGCCGCCCGCCGTCACCGCGGCGCTCCCGCCGGTGCTGATCGTCGCCGCACCGCCGGTGGTGATCGAGAGGTTGCCAGCCGCCGTCACGTTCATCGCGGCGGCGCTGATGTCGATCATATTGCCGCCGACGCGGATCGACAGGGATGGGACAGGCGTCGCGTTGAGCGAGATCGTCACCACGCCCATGCCGGCGTTGATCTCGATCTTGGTTGCTCCCGGATTGTCGTCGAGGGTGATCCGGTGGCTGGTCGAGGCGAGTTCGGCCTTGCCGGTCGTCGTGTCGTCGAGCAGAAGGTGGCGCCCGCCATTGCTCTTGAGCTGGGCCTTGGGTTTGTCGAGCGCATCCTCCAGCAGCAGCTCGTGTTTGCCTTCCGAGCGGAGGATGATCCGCGTGTCCTGCTTCTTGTCCTCGAAGCGGAGCTGGTGACCGCCGGGAGTGACGATCACCCGATTGGAAGCCTCGCTCTCGGGCGAATTGTCCTGCCCGTTCCACAGGAAGCCGAGGACGAAGGGATGGTTGAAATCGCCATTCTCGAACGCGACCAGGCACTCGTCGCCGACCTCGGGCATGAAGAGCTGGCCGCGGCTGCAGCCGCTCATCGGTGCGGCGATCGGCGCCCAGGCCGACTGCAGATCGTCCTCCATCGCTCGATATTCGAGCTGCACCCTGCCATTGCCGGCATCGACCTGGCTGACGAAGGCGGTGACGACTCCCGGGCGCCGGTTCATGTCGCCACCTCGCCCTGTTCGCGGCGCGCGGTGAACTTGGTGACATAGCCGCTGTCGTTGATCGTATGGGTGGTTTTGATAACGAAATAGGTCCCCGAGAAGCGCGCGCCGAGCCCGACGATCCTCACACGCTGCCCGGCGCGCAGCTCGGGCAGGCCAACGGTGGTGCCGGTCGCCTCGACGAGCTGCTTCAGCCGCTCCTCCATCAACGCCACCGCGCGCCGCTCCGCCTGGTCGGGTGTGAACTGCGGCTCGTTGACCACCACCTCCTCGCGCGGCCGGCCGCCCCCGCCGCCGCAGCCCTTGCCGGGGTCGACGAAGCGAAGCAGGTCGCGATTGACGCGAATATTAGGATGGTCGGCGCCGATCTTCTTGCGGATCGACTTATTGGTCTTGCGGTCCCAGCTTCGCACCTCGATCGACTTGACCTGATTGGCGGTCGACAGCTTGGGGGCGAAGTCGATCAGCGAAATGCCCCATTTCAGCTCATAGCTTATATCGGGCACGCCGGGGTTGCGCGCGTTCGAAGGGCCGAAATAGAGCACTTCCTTCGCCGGACCGCGGCGCGGCTGCTCGACGTCGACATAGACGACGTAACCGATTTTGCGCGCCTCGATCAGGAAGAAGTCGATGTCGAACTGATTGTCCTGCGATAGGTGGAGCAGCTTTGGCTCTCGCTGGCGGACAGAGGGTGGCGCTAGCCGGATCGGCAGTGGGAAGCGCTTGCAACCGTCGGTACCGCTCCGCCGGCCGATATCCTCGACGATCTCGCTGATACGCTTGTTGCTCCAGCTGTCGCGATACTGCTTGGTGCGCAGCTTCGCGAGGACATTGAGCGCGCGCACCGTCAGTGTCGGCGCGCCGCCGGCCGGGAAGTTCGGCTCCAGGGTGGCTGGCGCCCCCTTGATCAGCGTGCGCAGCTCCGAACCATAGCCGAGCTTCAGCTCGAAATCGCGCGACCCCGGTTCGAACAGGGTGTGGAGCGGGTCGGTCGATTGGGCGCTGGTCTCCGAGCCGACATATTTGAAGCGCCGCTTTTCGCTGTCCCAATTGTTTACCGTGATCTCGAAGCTGTCGATCTCGGTGGTGGAATCATTGTAGGTGACCTGGATCACGTCGCGCACCACGCTCTGCGCCACGGCTGTGCCCCCGGCGAGAATCTCGAAGCGCGGGACGTAGAAATTCTCGAAGATCTTGGCGGCCTGGGGCACGGTGGAGGCGGGCATGGGCGGCCTCCCTCAGCGTAGCGGCGGCACGTCGAGGAACGTGCCGGGCGTTGTCCGACGGGGGTCGTGGATGCCGTTGCGAACGGCCACCGCGCGCCAGTCGACGGGGGTTTCGTAATAGCGGTTCGACACCGCGGCGAGCGTCTCGCCCTGCTGCAGGACGTGGAAATGGGTGCGGTCCGGAGAGCTCAGGCGCAACTCGTCGAGCTGGTTCTGGAGCGTCTTATATTCGCGCAGCGTGACCGAGAGAGTTGCGCGGAGCGGCACGCCGTCCGGAGAGAAGAGCGTGAATTTCTGGCGGACGCTCTCCATCACGCAACGGAAGCCGTTCCGCCGCTGATTGCCGAGCCCGGCTCCGGCCGAAGCAAGCGCGGCCGCGCCCGCGCTGCCCGCCGCCGCGATCGCCCCGCCGATCGCCCCGGCAGCACCCAGCGCGGCGCCGACTACCGCCGCCATGGCCCCGGCCTTGGCGCCCGGTGCGTTGCCGATATTCGCGCCCGCAATCTGGTCGCTCCAGACGAATTCTAGGATCGGCGGGGCGTGGCGCGTCGGCTCGATCTTGATGAGCTGGTAGATCTTGTCGGTCTCGGTGGTGACGCTGGTGGCCCCGCTGCCGGTGCCGGCCTCGGTGGTGTCGAAGAACAGGTCGAGGGTCAGCTTCTCGGCCTGGCCGCGTACGAATTGCTGAAGCGGGGAATCCAGCCCGGGGATCTGGATCTCCGCGATCTGGTTCTGCTTTTCGAAGCTATACTCGGTCGGATTATATTGAACCTCGATATCCTCGGGCTTGCTCCGCGCGTCCCAGTAGACGCGGATGAGTGCCTTCTTGAGGCGGTTCATGGCTTGGCGCCTTCGCACTCGTCGCAGCTTTCGCCGATCCGCACATCGCGGCGGCGCTGCCGGTCGTCGGTGCTGCTCGCGGCGAGCGCCTGGACCACCGCGTGGACAATGCGTTCGAGCACCGGGCCGGTGAGCAGCGCGTCGCTGTCGACCACCTTCATCGTGCCCACCACCTCGCGTACGCGGATCTGCGCCACCGACCCCTCCTACAGCAGACTGGCCGCCGCTCCCGCGGCGGCAGTGACAGTGCCGACGAACGGCACCTGGTAGAGCCCCTCATGAGCGATCTCGATCGACTCGATCGCGACGCCGCTCTGCGCCGCGTTCAGGCTGGGGCCGCCATATTTGATCGGCAGGCCCCGCCGGAAATGCCAGATATTGACCGGCAGCATCTGCGCATTGAGCAACGCGATCACCCCGTCCCGGCGCTTGCCGCGCCCTTCGACGAAGCCGAAGTGCCAATCCCACAGGCCGGAGCCGGCGACGCCCTTCTTGAGGGTGATGTTTCCCCACTCCACCCGGCTGGGAAAATGGAGGACCGCGCCATTGTTGCCGCCTTCCCGATAATCCTCGGTCTTAAGGCTCATTTCCAGCCCGGAGCATTCGCTGAAGCCGCCCAGCGCCGCGTCGAAGATCGCCGATAGCGCCGCCGATCCGAGCAGCGCCATGGTGCTGCTCGTGTCGACCAGGCTGATCATGAAATTACGGCCGAGCACCGGATCGGAGCGAAGGGGCGTGCCGGAGAGAAGCGCCATCGATCCCCTCCTATGCCGCCGCGACCACCGACGCCTGGTCGGTGATCTCAAACCCGCTCGCCTCGCGGCCGATGCGTAGCGTGATGAACTCGAACGGCACTGTCGGCGCGATATCGACGTCGATCGCCAGCCGGCCGAGGTCGCGCTGGGCGGACGGATTGTTGGTCTCGTCACAGCGCACGCGGAACCCCTCGCCCGGCACCGTTCCCGCGAGCGCGCCGCGCGACCATAGCGACAGAAGGAAGGATTGGATCGCCAGCTGCAGCTTGGTCCGCGTTCGCCATTCGTTCGGCTCGAACACTGCCCATTGGATCGACAGGTCGATCGCCTCGGCGATCATCGATACCAGCCGGCGGACGTTGAGGAAGCGCCAGGTGCCGTCCGAGGACATGGTCCGCGCCCCAAGCACGCGGATACCGCGGCCGGGCTCCGCACGAAGCAGATTGACGCCGATCGTATTGAGCAGCCCGTGCAGGCTTGGGTTGGCGTCGAGCGTGACCCCCTGGATCCACCCAAGCGGTACATTGGCAGGGGCAACATGAACGCCGGAGGCGAGGTCGAGCGCGGCACAGGTGCCGGCGACATGGCCGCTGGGCGGCACCGCGCGGGTAAGGCCACCCGCCGTATTGCCACGAAGAATCGGATCGCTGACCTTGACCCAGGGCGCGTAAAGCGCGGCAAAGGGCGTGTCGAAGCGCGAGCGCCACTCCCGCAGCGCGCTGGCGGCGAAGGTCGCCTGTGTGCAGGCATCGTACGGCGCGTCGAGCAGCGCGACCCGATCGCGCAGGCGCTCGCACTGGGCGACGAGTGCCATCTGAACCCGCTCGATCGCCTCGGGCGGGAAGACCGGCGGCAGATCTCCGATGGGGAACGGGGGCAGGGGCAGTGCCGCCGGCCCGGGTAGGCACGGGTCCGGGATGCACGGTTGCGGCGGCGTCACCGGATTGGGCACCCGGGCGCGGATATGGATGTCGGGCGCCGCGAGCAGCGATACCTCCTCGACCAGTTCCAGCGCGGCGATGCCTCGACGATTGGCGGTAATCGCCTCGGCGGTGGCGCCCGCCGCCACTGCCGCTCCCGTGAAATCGAACAGCGACATCGCCGCGAGGCCGTCGGCGCCGCCCGCCAGCATCACCGCCGTGCCACCCGCGATCGGCGTGACCGGTCCGGCCGGCCCCGAACAGGTGCCGGCGAGAGGATCGAGGCTGGTGCGACGCAGCTGGTCGCGCAGTTCGTGGATGACCACGATCGGCGGGACGATGATGCTGCGACCGACGCTGATCCGGAAGAAGTCGACCGCGACATCCTCCTCCGGGCCGTTTCCGGTCCACAGGTCGGGACGGTTAGGGTCGATCGGTGCCCAGGGCTGGCGCAGCACCGCTGGTGCGTAGCGCGGATGCGCGGGGACCGCCGACAGGTCGTCATATTGCGCGACGAGCCGCCCCCGGTCGTAGAGGCCGAGCGTATAGCCGACGGTCTCGACACGCACCGCCCTGTTGACCGGGAATGTCACCAGGGCGCGATCGAGCCGCAGCAGCCCCGCCGCGGGGTCGATCCCCGTGACGATCGCGCGCTCGCGCAGGCCGGGCGCGCGCAGTTCGACCAGGGTCGCCGGACCGATACCGGCGGTGTTCTCCACCCGGATCCGGTCGGTGCGCAGCGGATCGACGACGCCACGGCGCTGGACGGGCCGGCTCTCCGCGAACTGCACGGCTATGCGATTGCCCCAGACGCCGGGGCTGGCCGCCTGGATCCGCCAGGCCGGGCCGCCGCCGTCCATGACCGTGGCATAAGCGGTGGCTGCGGCCGGCGAGGCGACGCGGACGGCCCAGAGCCGTCGTCCCCCATTTTCGAAGAAGGCCCGCGCCGCATAAGCGAGATAGCCCTGGTCGATCTGGGCGCCGAACCAGGCCTCGAACTGGCGAACCGACTCCACCGGCACGGCCAGATTGAGCGGGCCCCGCTCGGCGATGCCCACGAACCCGGCGATGTCGGTGCGCAGCGCGGCAATTCCGCCGCTCGACGCGTCGGCACGCTCATAATGGATGCCGGGGGTGTCGTAGCTGGCCATCGATCACATCTCGATCGTCAGGCCTTCGTGGACCAACTCCACGGATTCCATCGACACGTCGTTGCCGGCCGCCTTCAGCGCCGGCCCCTCGATCTTGTTGATCCAGGCATTCTCGATATGCCAGCGGAGCACGGCCTCGCGGCGCTCGTTCATCAGCACGATCGTGACGTTGCGGCGGTCCTCCACGCCATTCATGACGTTTACATACCACTGCCACAGCGCCTTATCCTGCGTGTAGCCGCGCTTCAGCGTGATGTTGGAGAATTTGCGCAGGCCCGGCAGCTTCCGGACGTTGGCCTGCAGGTCGGTGCCCTCGCGATAGTCGGCGCTGTCGCCGTCGGCGGTGAGCCCGCCCGCCTCCGAGAAGGCACCGCGCGCGACATTGTCGATCTCAACGAGGAAATTATAGGCGCGGTAGGGATCGTTGCGCTGGTCGGTTGCCATGGTCGCCTCCTATGCGGGCTCAGTCGTCAGCGTGGGCGGTCCACAGACCGATGCGGACGATCACGAATTCGGCAGGTTTGACCGGGGCCACGCCGACGTTGCAGATCAGCCGGCCCTGATCGATGTCGGTCTGGGTCATCGTCGTGCGATCGCACTTCACGAAGAAGGCTTCCTCGGGCTTGGTCCCCTCGAGCGCGCCGTTGCGCCAGACCAGGGTGAGGAAGTTGACGATCGAGCGGCGCACCCGCGCCCAGAGAGGCTCGGCATTGGGTTCGAAAACCACCCATTGCAGGCCGCGATCGATCGACGCCTCGATAAAGATCAGCAGGCGGCGGACGTTGACATATTTCCAGTCGGAGTCGCTGGTGATGACCCGGCCGCCATAGACGCGGATGCCGCGGTTGTTGGGTCGGAAGTCCCGGATCACGTTCACGTTGACCGGATAGGGGTTGAGGATGTCGTGCTGCTCCTTGTTGAGCACCCGCTCGAGCCCGGCCACGCCGCGGACGACCTCGTTGGCCGGCGCCTTGTGCACGCCGCGCTCGATGTCAGTGCGGGCATAGATGCCCAGCATGTGGCCCGTGGGCGGGACAGGATAGTCGAGCCGTACCAGCCCCCCGGTCGGGAAGGGATCGGGGATCAGCAGCCAGGGATGATAGAGCGCCGCATATTTTGTGTCGAACTGCTGCCGCTGGGCCTGGATGTCGGGCAGCGAGTCGGTCGGCGGCGGCAGGCCGTCGAGCACGGCGAAGCGATAGCGCATCAGCTCGCAATGGTTGATCAGCGCATTCTGCATCGCGACGCCGGTGCGGCCGGGCGCGCCGACGATGCTGATCTCCTCGACATTGCGGAGGGTGAAAAGGCCGGTGCGCTGTTCCGGCACGATATTGTCGGCACCGATATAGGTCAGGTCGTTGATCGTGCCGAGCGAGTCGTTGCCGCCCGACAGAGGCAGCAGGATCAGCTTGGGTGTGCTGCCCGGGCGCAGCTGATACGTGGCGAGGGGTCCGACGCGCAGTCCGGTGCTGGCGGCATGCCCGCGGTCGAACACGCGGATATAGGCGGATTCGCCTTCCGAACGCCGGTCGCCGCGGCGCAGGGCATGGTTGCGATCGTCGAGGACCGTCGTCGGCGTCGTCATGTTCCAGGTGCAGCCGATGATCGTCTCGAAATAGCGGCTGTGCCGCCGGTCGAGGGAGAGACCGGAGAAGATCTCGCGGTCGATCGCGGCGGTGTCGCGTGCGGGATTGGACGGGTCGGGCTGACGCAGCAGCTCGAGCTGCAGCCGATATTCGCGCGTCGTGACCGCATCGCCCGCGACGATCCCGCCGGGCAGCGGGGTTGTCGCCTCGAGCGTGATCAGGAAATCATTCTGGCGATCGATGTTGGCGACCTTGACCGAGGTGACGGTCCCGCCACCGTCGACCAGAACCAGCTCGGTACCGATCTCGACGCCCGCGGCGGAATTGAGCCGCAGCCGACCGCCGGGCAGCGTCTGCCGGACCTGGGTCGAGAGCAGCGGCGGATCCTGCCGCTCCATCGCGACCTGAAGCCGGTCTCCCCATTGGCCCGCATCGAGCGCGACGATGTCGGCGAACGGCGTGCGCCGCGATACGAGCAGGCCCGCGACGTGCGACTGGAGCAACGCGCTCGACAGCGACGCCGTCACTGGCGCGATCGCCGCCGAGGCGCCCGGGCCTACGGTGTGGAAGAAGGGCCCGCCGCCCGGCGGGGTGACGCGGAGCAGGTCGCCGATGGCGAAGGTCGAGCGGGTTATCGGCAAACTGTTGTCGCCCGCGCCCACATCGAGCGCGAGAACCGAATGGCGGGTCGGCGCGGTCGGCACGGGAAAGAGCTGGACCGGATTGCCGGCGATCGGATGCACGAAGCGCAAGCCGCCGCGCAGGATGACAAGGCCGGGATTGGGCGCCGCGACCGGGGAGGGGGCGTCGATGATCTCCACGACCTCGGTGCTCGCCCCCGCGCCGATCTGCAGCAGCATGCCCGGATTGAAGCCGACGCGGTTGTCGACTTCGATGACGGCGTCGCCCACCGCTGCCGCGCGGGTCAGGGCCACGATCGCGCCGCCGGCCCCCGGGGTCACGCGCTGCAGCGTGGTGCCGGCCGGATAGGCGGCATAGGCGCCCTGGTTCAACGGAACGCGCGTGAGCGCGCCGATGCGCCGGAATTCGACGCGAGTGGCATCGGCATGGACGAAGCGTACGGCATCGTCCTCGGTGGTAAGGCCGCCCGTATTGTTCACCAGGACCACCGCGCTGCCGGGCGCTACCGGCGATCCGGCGGCAATCTGGCGAGTGGGGGCGATGACCGCGCCGACGGCCAGCCGGCGTACCGGGGTCGCGGCTATGTGCGCAAGGTGGAGCGGCGTACGGAAGGTGACGGTGTTGCCGTCCGGCGGGGCCGCGGCAACGACCAGTTCCTCGTCCTCGGCGCCGGTGCCGACGCGGAACAGATCGCCGGCCACGATCGCCGGCGTGAAGGCCCCGGCATTGGCGAGCTGGACCGTGGTCGAGCCGGCCGTGGTGGCCACCGAGACGGTCGAGCTGTGATTGCCGGCGGGCGCCGCGTCGGTCAGGGGCAGATGCTCGATCGTCTCCCCGGCGGCATGGTCGAAATCGAGCGGCTGCCGCAGCGTGACGGCGGCGGCCGCCGTCGGGACCGCCGTGACCTGCAGGAACTCGGCGCTGCGGCCCTCGTCGATCTGGACGGTGTCACCGGCGCCGAAGCCGGGGTCGCGATCGAGAATCACCATCGT
>Ga0207658_10000181_pt1 | contig 67700 bp, 60 predicted proteins | sample KBSS33metaG_FD_184322 | JGI IMG/M metagenome (GOLD analysis project Ga0207658, IMG submission 184322) | Switchgrass rhizosphere microbial communities from Kellogg Biological Station, Michigan, USA - KBS S3-3 metaG (SPAdes) (version 2) | ecosystem: Host-associated > Plants > Roots > Rhizosphere...
ACCTCATGTTCCTGGGGATCATCCTCGGCGCGACCGACGAGCGCGCACCAAGCGGCTTCGCGCCGATCGCGATCGGCCTGGGCCTGACGCTGATCCACCTGATCAGCATCCCGGTGACCGCGACTTCGGTCAATCCGGCGCGCAGCACCGGCCCGGCGCTGTTCGCCGCGGGCGGCTGGGGCCCTCCCGCAGCTCTGGGCGTTCTGGGTCGCACCGCTCGCCGGCGCGGCATGCGCCGGGATCGTCTATCGCTGGTTGGCCGGCGATCGCAGCGATGCGGTGGGCGTCGAGGGCGCGGCGGCGGCGAGCCGCATTCCCAAGTCATCGGGCTGAGCGAGCGGCGCCGGCCGCGCTCAGGACGACGCGACCAGCGAGCGGCCCTTGGGGCCGAGGTGCATCGCCATCGCCTGCGCCTGTGCTTCGTCGAAGCGCAGCCGCTGGGCGTCGAAGCTCTGGCCGTAGATGCCGCCGCGGACATGGCCCGGCTCGATCGATTCCCAGAAGCCGCTCCAGCCGGCAGGCAGCCGCGGCCCGTCGGGTGTCGAGAGCCAGAGGCGATAGAGCAAGCGCTTCTTCTCCGGTTCGGGCGCATCGTGGAATTCGGTGCGCGAGTGCAGCGCCGTGTGGTTCGAGAGGATCTGCAGGTCGCCCGGCTCGAGCCGCATCGAGTACATGAACTCGGGCCGGCGCACGATTGCATCGAGCAGCTCCATCGCCTCGCGCTGCAGCGGCGAGATCTGCGGAGCGCCCGCGATCTTCTCGCCGTTGGTGATCCGGTTGCGGTTCCAGTTGCAGAAGAGCTCGCCGCCCTCGAAGCCGATGATCGGGATCTGGGTGAACGGCGCCTCGCCCGGCGACTGCTCGTTCTGGCGGCTGAACGGGTACGGCTGCTGCAGCGCCGCGACGAGGTCGGGGCGCTCGGCGGCGAGCTGGCGGTACGCAGCGACCGAGCTGCTGCACAGGCTGTCGCCGCCGCTCGGCGCCTGGTTGTAGCAGCTGAGCAGGACGACGTCGCCGCTGTCGACGTGGAAGTCGAGCTCGGCGTTCGACGAGTAGCCGCGCCCGCCGGCGCTGCGGTAGACGGTGCCCGCGTCCTTGACCTCGTTGATGTAGCGCGACAGCTTGTCCTGCGGCCTCGCCGTGCCGAGGTGCAGACCGACCGCCCACGTCAGGAGCTCGAACTCCTCGGCGCTCAGGTCCTTTCGCGGCAGGCCCTTGATGAGCGCCGCGCCGAAGCCGTGCTGCGCTTCGTCGAGCGCGCGCCGGATCGTCGTCAGCGAGCGGCCGAAGGCGAAGTCGCGCTGGCGATAGTCGAGCAGCGGCTTGCCTTCGACGCGACCGGCGGCGAGGCCGCGGCGCAGGTCGGCGCGGTCGGCGTCGTCGAGCGCGTAGACCCAGCGCCGGTCGCGATCGAGGTCGGCGGCGCGCCAGGCGGCGGCGTCGCGCCCGAGCGCGGTTGCCGACGGGGCGGTCGGCTCGGTGGTCGTCGTCATGGCGTTTCCTCTCACTCGATCGGGAACCGCTTGACGAGCACGCTCATTCGCTCGCCTTCCTCGCGCAGCATGGCCGCGAACTCGGCCGGCGTGTTGCCGATCGCCTCCGAGCCGATGACCGCGAAGGCCTTCTTCACGTCGTCGGCCTTGACCGCCTCCTGGACCGCCGCCAGCACGCCCTGCACGACGTTGTCGGGCGTGCCCTTCGGCGCGAGCACGCCGTAGAAGGTCGGCGTGTCGAAGCCGTTGACGCCGGCTTCGGCCGCCGAGGGCACTTCGGGCGTGACCGCCGACCGCTTCTTGCCGGCCGAGGCGAGGATGCGCAGCGTGCCGTTCTTGTAGTGCGGCAGGGCCGCGGTGATGCCCATGATCGCGACGTTGACGTTGTTCGCGACGAGGTCGGTGATCAGCTGGCCGCCGCCCTTGTAGTTGACGATGACCAGGCTGTCGAGCCCGTTCTCGGCCTTCCACATTTGCCCCTGCAGGCGAGCGACGTTCTCGGTCGTGCCGTACGAGCACGGCGTGGTCTTGCAGTAGCGCACGAGCTCGGCGACGGTTTTCACCGGCAGCTTGGCATTGGCGACGAACACGCCGGGCAGGGCCGAGAACGCGGTGATCGGCACGAGCTGGGTCATCGGGTCCGGCCCCTTGAAGGTCGGCAGGTGCTTGGACAGCGTCAGTGCGTTGATCTGCACGAGCAGCGTGTAGCCGTCGGGCTTGGCCTCGATCACCTTGCGCGTGCCGATCAGGCCGTCGGCGCCGGCGGTGTTGTCGACGATCACGGGCTGGCCCCAGATTCGTTGCAGCTCCTTGGCGACGGCGCGCGTCTGCGCGTCGACGCCGCCGCCCGGGGCGTACGGGACGACGAGCGTCACCTGCTTCTCCGGCTTCCATTGCGCATGCGCGGCGGTCGCAGCCAGCGAACACAGGGCGGCGATCGCCGTCGCGGCGACGCTTCTGATCTCGAATCTCATCTTGTCTCCTAGTTGGAATTGGTGGACGCTCAGATGTCGACGACGATCTTGCGTTCGGCGACGAGCTTCTTCCAGACCGCGAGCTCGGTCGCGATCGTCTTCTTCGGGTCGAGCTTGCCGGTCGCGACGGTCTGGCCGAGCGCGTCGAGGCGCGCGGCGACGGCGGGCGTCGCCATCGTCTCCGCGAGCGCCTTCTCGATCGGCGCGACGACGCTCGCCGGCAGGCCGGCCGGGCCGACCAGGGCGAACCAGCCCGGCGCCTCGTAGCCGGGCAGCGCGTCCTCGGCGATCGTCGGCACGTTCGGCAGAGCCGGCAGGCGCGTCGTCGAGCTGACGCCGAGCGCCTTCAGCTGCCCGCTCTTGATGAACGCCGACGTCGCCGTGTAGGTGAGGAAGGCGAAATGCACTTCGCCGGCGATCAGCGCGGTCACGACCGGCGCGCCGCCGCGGTAGGGAACGTGCAGGGCGAAGGTCTGGCTGCGCGCCTTGAGCAGCTCGGCGGCGAGGTGGCCGACGCTGCCCGAGCCGCCCGAGCCGTAGTTGAGCTTGCCGGGCTGCTTTCGCATCAGCTCGATCAGCTCGCGCGGGCGATTTGCCGCCAGCGACGGATTGGCGACCAGCACCTGCGGCAGCTGCGAGACCATGGCGATCGCGGTGAAGCCGGTCAGCGGGTCGTAGCCCGGGTTGCGCAGCGACGGCACGATCGTCATCGGCGCGTTGTCGAGCAGGCCCAGCGTGTAGCCGTCGGGCGCGGCGCGCGAGATCTCGGCCGCGGCGAGCGTTCCGCTCGCGCCCGGCTTGTTGTCGACGACGATCGGCTGGCCGAGCACGCGGCCGAGCGGCACGCCGATCTCGCGCGCCGTGATGTCGGCCGCGCCGCCGGGGGCGTAGCCGGTGACGAGGCGGATCGGCCGCGCCGGCCACGCCTGCGCGTTCGCGCGGAGCGTCAGCGACGGCAGGGCAACGACGGCGACGCCGCCGACGAAAGCCGAGCGACGGCGCCGATCGACGCGCCACGGAGTCACGGTCGCGCTCACTCGACGTTCTTCAGCGCGAACTCGTTCAGGTGCCCCGACGGCAGCGCGTCGACGCCCGGGTCCGCCGGCAGCTCGATGTCGAACCAGCGCTCGAGCACGCCGGCGATCAGCTCGTAGCACGCGCCGATCCGGACCACTTCCATCGTCGAGAAGTTGATCAGCGTGCCGGCGCGGCGATAGACGTGATAGCGGCGCAGGCCGTAGTCGATCGTGATGTCGGCGATCTCGCGCAGCTCGGGCTGGACGTCCTCGACGCGGAACTTGGTGCCGGTGCCCGTGAGGTTGGCCGACGAGCCGAACAGCGGCACGACCTCCTCGCGCGAAAGCCGCGTCAGCTCCTTGTGGAACGGTCCGGCGTTGAGCAGCATGCCGAGCGTGCCGACGGCGGTCGACGCCTTGACGGCGTCGGCGTCGAGCTTGCGCAACAAGGGGTGGTCGGCGCGGAAAGGGCCGATGACGCCGATCGGCAGATCGTGATCGACGACGAGCGCCTCGACCATGGCCTGCTCGCGCCGGCCGAGCGTCATCAGGTCGCGCTGCGTCTCGAGGTCGCCGGCCATCGCGTTGCGCTTGTGGCTGCCGCGGCGCTTGGTGTCGTAGATCTTCTTCAGCGGGTCCATCGACGCGCCGCACATGGCGTAGCCGGTGTCGTTCGGCACGAGGGCGATGCCGCCCTTCTTGATGACGTCGATGGTGCGGCGGGCGTCGCCGGGAATGTCGAGTCTCATGTCCTGGGTTCTCCTCGTCGCTCAGGTTCTCGGAGCCGGCCAGGCCCACGGGCGTGCGCTGCGATCCTTCGCCTGCCAGGCGCGGATCAGGGCGTCGTCCTTCAGCGTCAGGCCGATGTCGTCGAGGCCGTGCAGCAGCGCCTCGCGGCGGAGCGGGTCGATCGCGAACGCGATGCTCGTCCCGTCGGGCGCGACGATGGTCTTCTTCTCGAGGTCGACCGTGATCGGCGCGCCGTCGGCGCACTGCGCGGCGAGCGCCTCGATCTGCGCGAGCGGCAGCCGGATCGGCAGCACGCCGTTCTGGAAGCAGTTCGAATAGAAGATGTCGCCGTAGCTCGGCGCGATCACCGAGCGGATGCCGAGGCCCTGCAGCGCCCAGACCGCGCCTTCGCGCGACGAGCCGCAGCCGAAGTTCGGGCCGGCGAGGACGAACGGCGCGCCGCGGAAGGTCGGCTGGTTGAAGACGCAGTCGGGGTCCTCGCTGCCGTCGGCGCGAAAGCGCACGGCTTCGAGGGCGAACGGGCCGAGCTGGTCTTTCTGCAACGACGTCAGGCGCTCGATCCGAATGATCACGTCGGTGTCAACGTTGGCGCGCAGGAACGGCGCGGCGCGGCCGTTGACCGCGGTGAAGGGTTGCATGCTCATGATGTGGCGACGAGCGTTCGCACGTCGGTGATGCGGCCGGTCACCGCCGCGGCGACGGCCATCGCCGGGCTGGCGAGGTGGGTGCGTGCCTGCGGGCCCTGGCGGCCGACGAAGTTGCGGTTGGAGGTCGAGACGCAGCGTGCCTTGGGCGGCACCTGCTCGCCGTTGGCGGCGACGCACATGCTGCAGCCGGGCTCGCGCCAGGCGAAGCCGGCGTTCTCGAAGACGGTGTGCAGGCCCTCGGCCTCGGCCGCACGCTTGACGTTCTCCGAGCCCGGTACCACCCACGCGGTGACGTTCGGCGCGACGTGGCGGCCGCGCGCGATCGCGGCGGCGGCGCGCAGGTCGGAGAGGCGCGAGTTCGTGCACGAGCCGATGAAGACCCAGTCGACCGGCGTGCCGGCGAGCGGCGCGCCGCCTTCGAGGCCCATGTAGGCGAGCGCCGCGGTCCAGGCGTCGCGGTCGTCGGCGCTCGCGGCCGATGCCGGATCGGGAATCCGCGCGTCGACCGCGATCGCGTGCTCGGGGCTCGTGCCCCAGGTCATCGTCGGCACGACGGCGCCGGCGTCGATCGTCTCCTCGCGATCGAAGACCGTGTCGGCGTCGCTCTGCAGCGTGCGCCAGTGCGCCGCCGCCTTCTCGAAGGCATCGCCCTGCGGCGCCTGCGGCCGGCCGCGCAGCCAGGCGATCGTCTTCTCGTCCGGGGCGACCATGCCGAAGCGGGCGCCGAGCTCGACCGTGAGGTTGCAGAGGGTGAGGCGCGCCTCGACCTCGAGCGCCTGCACGGCGCTGCCCGCGTACTCGATCGCGTAGCCGGTGCCGGCAGCGGCGCCGAGCCTGCCGATGATGTGCAGCGCCAGGTCCTTGGCGGTGACGCCGGCGCCGAGCACGCCGTCGCAGCGGATCCGCATCGTCTTCGGCCGCTGCAGGCGCAGGGTCTGCGTCGCCAGCGCGTGCGTGCTCTCCGACGAGCCGACGCCGAACGCGAGGGCGCCGACGCCGCCGTTGGTGCAGGTGTGGCTGTCGCCGCAGACGACCGTGAGCCCGGGCAGGACGATGCCGAGCTCCGGCCCCATGACGTGGACGATGCCCTGGCCGGGCTGGCCGACGTCGTAGAGGCGGACGCCGGCGGCGGCGCTGCGGTCGCGCAGCGCGGCCCAGAGCTTGCCGCCGGGCACGTAGGTCGTGCCGTCGCGGCCGGGCCGGCTCGAGACGGCGTGGTCGGGCGTCGCCGCCACCAGCGCCGGGTCGTGCACCGGCAGGCCGCGCCCGGCGAGCTCGGCGAGCGCCGGGCCGCCCGACAGGTCGTGCAGGAGATGGCGGTCGACGTGGAGGAGGGACCAGCCTGCGCCGAGCTCCCTGACGACGTGGGCGTCCCAGATCCGGTCGAAGAGGGTGCGGCCCATCACGGGCGGTCCTTGGCCGGCGTGACCGCGCGCGCGCCGGCGTTGAAGCGCTGGCGGAGCGCGTCCCACTCGTCGGCGCCGAAGCGGCGGAAGGTTTCGCCGACCGACACCGGAGACGCCGGCACGATGCCGGTCGCCTTCACCTGCGCGAGCGCGGCGTCGCCGGCGGTGATCGTCGCTTGCAGCATCAGGCCGGGCAGGATCGCGAGTTTGTAGCCCATCGCCTCGGCATCGCGCAGGTTGGTGATCGGTGTGCGGCCGCCCGGGACGACGTTGAGCAGGCACGGGCCGCGCACGCGCTTGGGCACCGCGGCGGCTTCCTCGACGCTCTGCGTCGCTTCGACGAAGGCGATGTCGGCGCCGGCCTCGAGCGCGGCGTTGGCGCGCGCGATCGCCTCGTCGAGGCTCATCATGGCGCGCGAGTCGGTGCGCGCGATGACGATGAACTCCTTCGAGCGGCGCGCCTCGACGGCGGCGCGGATCTTGGACGCGAACTCCTCGCGCGAGACGACTTCCTTGCCGTCGAGATGGCCGCAGCGCTTGGGAGCGACCTGGTCCTCGATGTGGATCGCGGCGACGCCGCGCGCCTCGTACTCGCGCACCGTGCGCGTGACGTTGAGTTCGTTGCCGTAGCCGGTGTCGGCGTCGGCGATCAGCGGCACCGCGATCGAGCGCGCCATGACCGCGGCGTTGTCGACCATCTCGCTCATCGTCAGGAGGCCGAAGTCGGGATAGCCGCGCGCCGCCGAGGTGCCGGCGCCGGTCATGTAGACGGCGGCGAAGCCGGCCTGCTCGATCAGGCGCGCGCCGATCGCGTCGTAGGCGCCGGGAGCGATCGTCATGCCGGGGCGGGCGAGCAGGTCACGGAGGGAGGGGTTCATGGCGGGTCGGGCTTGGCGAGAAGCATCCGTTCAGTTGACTTGTACTAACAATATCACAACATAACCACAAGTCAAGTAGCGTTTACACTTCTCGTTCCCGCACCCGACGCCGACGCCATGCCTGCACTCGCGCGACCCGCCGTTCCCCTCGTTCCGGCCAGCGGCACCGCCCTGCACCGCCAGGTCTTTCTCGTCCTGCGCGACGAGATCCGGCGTGGCGTGCTGGTGCCGGGACGAGCGCTGCCGAAGGAGGAGGCCCTGTGCGAGCGCTTCGGCGTCTCGCGCATCACCGTGCGCCGGGCACTCGCCGATCTCGCCGCGCTCGGCGTCGTCGAGCGCCGCCAGGGCATCGGCAACTTCGTCCGCAGCGACGTTCCCGCGCCGCGCCAGCAGGCGAACCTGAGCCTCGTCGACGGCCTGCGCCGCACCGCCAGCGAGACCGACGTGACGGTCCTCGGCGTCGAGCACGGCGTTCCGCCAGCCGAGGTGGCGGCGTTGCTGCAGCTGGCGCCGGGCGAGACGGCGGTGCGCGCGCTGCGCCTGCGCAGCGTCGGCGGTACGCCGGTCATGTTCACTGACTCATGGGTGCCCCGGACGCTCGGCAAGCGCGTCACGCCCGCGGCGCTCAGGAAGCGCCCGCTCTACGAGATCCTGCTCGGCCAGGGCGTCGTCCTCGGCCGCGTCGTCCAGGAGCTGAGCGCGGTCATCGCCGATCCGGTCATCGCCGAGCGGCTCGGCACCGACGTCGGCGGCCCGTTGCTCAAGCTGGTCCGCCTGCTGCACGGCGAGGACGCGCGGCCGGTGCAATACCTCGAGGTCTACGTGTCGTCGGAGCGAAGCCGCTTCCTGATGGACATTCCCGCCGAGCAGGTCAACACGCTGAGCGCGGGGCAGTTCGCCCACGACGACGCGCTGTTCGTCGCCTGAGTCGCGCCGTTGCGGCCGCCTTGCCGCGCATCGGGCTCGAGGAGCCGCACTGCGCAGAGATGCCGAGCCCGGCGGCCGGATGGCGCCTTGATTCGCATCAAGGGCGAGGGCCCGTTCGCGTCGAGAATGAATCCTCCGAGGGGCATTCATGCGAGAAAAGAAACCCACCGCCGCCGGGCGCAGTGCCGCCAAGGCTGCCTTGATCGAGAGGCCGCCCGCGAAGCGCTCGCCGAAGCGGTCTGCAGCGAAGCGGTCTGCGGCGAAGCGCCTGCCGCCGCACGATGTCGTTGGCGCCCTGTATGCCGAGCATCGCTACGTGGCGCGCCTGCTGGCGGTCCTCGACGCCCAGCTCGAAGCGGCGTCGCGCGGCCAGCCGATCGACCGGCGGGCGGCGCTCGGCGTCATGCAGTACATGACCCGCGTCCCGGACAGATATCACCACCCTCGGGAGGACGCGATGTTCGACCGGCTGGTGAAGCGCGATCCGGGCTCGGCGAAGCGCATCGCCCAGATCCAGCGCGCGCATCGGACCATCGGCGCGGCCGGCAAGCGCCTGCTCGTCGCGCTCGAGCGACTCGAGCAGGGCTCGCAAGGCGACCCGGCCGCAGTCGTCTCGCGAATCGGCGACTACGCGGCGGCAATGCGCGAGCACATGGCGATCGAGGAACGCGACCTGTTCCCGCGCGCCCGGGCAGTGCTCGAGGACAGCGACCTTGAAGCGATCGATCGCGCCTTCGCGCGCGTCACCGACCCTTTTTTCGAGGCCGAGCTGCGCGACGCGTACGCCGCCTACAGCCCGTTGCTCCGCTACCTCGTCGAGCAGCCCGCCGTCCGGCGGGCACTCGAGGTTCTCGAGGCGTTCTACTCGTCCGCGGGAACGTTGGGCGAGGCGCTCTTCGGGGCAGGCGAACCCGGTGCCACGCCGACCTCCCGCGCCGAACCGGCTCCGTCGTCGCCGCCGGTGATCCGGGCGAGGCGGCGCGCGCCGTCGACCGCGAGCCGAGGCCGCGCGCGAGCTGCCGCCAAGTAGGCAGGCGGCTGGGCGGGCTCAGTCAGCTGGCTGAGTGCGAGTGCGATCATCCCTTCGCGCTGCCGCGACGGCAATCGGCGTAGCATTTCCGTTCTCGCTCGACCAGGCGTTGGCTGCTCTTGCGCGACAACTCTCGCAGGTGCAACAGCCCGATGTCCACGCGACGCGATGTTTTGATGGCACTTGCCCTGACGGGTGCCGGGACACGGGTTTGCGCACAGGCGGCAGTCGCCCGCAAACGCGTCGGCTTGCTTGCCGGATCGACTGCCGGGGAGCGGGCTGACTTCGAACGCGCCTTTCTTGCCGCAATGGCTGAAAGGGGATGGGTAGCCGGCAAGACGATAGAGATCGAGCGGGTCTACTCGGACGGGCACAACGAACGACTTCCCGAGCTGGCGAAGGAGTTGGTACGTCGCGGTGTCGATGTCATCGTTACCGGTGGCAGCCCGACGACGATCGCCGCTGCGCGTGCGACGGATTCGATTCCCATCGTGTTTTCGTCAGCCCTCTGGCCGGTCGAACAGGGTCTCGTCCACTCGTTCGCCCGCCCTGGGCGCAACGTCACAGGCGTCGCCATCACCGACGTCGACGTCGTCGCCAAACGACTCCAGTACCTCAGGGAGGCAGCGCCATCGGCGACGCGCCTGTCGTGGATCTGGCCGGATTTCCTCTTCTCCCTCGATCATCTGGCCGGTGGCCGGGTCGACCTGACGGCCCTGCTGAGGCAAGCGGCGCAACGGGCCGGCTTCGAGGTTCGATTCCATGCGCTTCGCAGTGGCCAGGACGTCTTGGCCTTGTCCGAGTCGATCGGCGCCTGGAAGGCTCAGGCCGTGACAGCGTTTGGCGAAGACTCGCAGGTCAAATCGATCATTGCGCTGGCGCTGCGCAACAAGCTTCCGAGCGCCTTCCCGGCCCGCGAACACGTGGAGTGGGGTGGCCTCTTGGCGTACGGCGCACGCGGCATCAATGATGCGTTGATGGCCCGCTACGCGGCGGGGTATGTCGACAGGGTCCTCAGCGGAGCGAAGGTGGCAGACCTTCCGGTCGGGTTTCCGACGGCGTTCGAACTGACGATCAACCTGCAGACGGCAAGGGAACTGGCGTTGACCATTCCGGGTTCGATCCTCCTGGCCGCCGAAGCCATTCGCTGAGAAGTGTCGCGTGACGATGGGTCTCCTCGTTCAGACGTGAACGAACCCGTCGAACAACCGGCGCGCCGGCGAATCGCATGGTCGTGCCGGCTAGGATCGGTCGGCGGCGCGGCGGCCGCGCCCGCGGCGCTGCGGTACACGCTGACCGTGTCCTTGACCTCGTCGTCCTCACTCGATCGGGAAGCGCTTGACGAGCGTGCCCATCCGGTCGGACTCTGCGTTGACCATCGTCGCGAACTCGGCCGGCGAGTTGCCGATCGCGTCGGAACCGAGGACGGCGAACGTCTTCTTGACCTCGTCCCCCTTGACCGCCTCGCGCACCGCTGCGGCGACGCCCTGGACGATGTTGGCGGGAGTGTCCTTCGGCGCGAACACGCCGTACCAGATCGGATCGTCCATTCCCGGCATTCCGGCCTCGAGCGCGGACGGCACCTCGGGCATCACCGGCGAGCGCTTCTTGCCCGCCGACGCGAGCACGCGCAGGGCGCCCGACTTGTAGTGCGGCATCGCGGCGGTGATGCCCATGATGGCGACGTTGACGTGGTTGGCGACGAGGTCGGTGATGAGCTGGCCGCCGCCCTTGTAGTTGACGACGACCAGGTTGTCGATGCCGGTCTCGGCCTTGTACATCTGCGCCTGCAGGCGGGCGACGTTCTCGGTCGTGCCGAACGAACACGGGTTCGCCTTGCAGTACTGGGTCAGCTCGGCGACGGTCTTGATCGGCAGCTTGGCGTTGGCGACGAGGACGACAGGCAACGAGGCGAACGCCGACACCGGAACGAGCTGCGTCACCGGGTCGGTGCCCTTGAACGTCGGCAAGTGCTTGAGCAGGGTCAGCGAATTGAGCTGGACGAGCAGCGTGTAGCCGTCGGGCCTCGACTCGATCACCTTGCGCGTGCCGATCAGGCCGTCGGCGCCTGCTGTGTTGTCGACGATCACGGTCTGGCCCCAGATCCGCTGCAACTCGCGCGCGACGGCGCGCGATTGCGCATCGGTGCCGCCACCCGGGCTGTAGGGAACGACGAGGGTGACCTGCTTGTCGGGCTTCCACGTCGCTTGCGCGTGCGCGGCCGAGCCGCCGCCCACGATGGCGATCAGAGCGAGGGCGAGCGCGCCGCGGCGACGCAACGAGGCGAGAGTCATGCGGATGTCTCCTGGGTGATTTCTATGGGGAAGGGCGACGTTTCGCGCTAGGCGACGTCGCCTGACGGGCCCTTCGGCGCGTCAGGCGTTGCAAATCGGATGGCGGCAAGCCGGGGCGCGCCTCAATGCCCGCCCCAGACCTCGTCGGCGACCTCGACGATCAGGCGGAGCTTGGCGCGCTGTGCCTCGACCGCGATGTCGTTGCCATGCACCGTGCTCGAGAAGCCGCACTGCGGCGACAGGCATAGCTGCTCGAGCGGCACGTATTTCGTGGCCTCGTCGATGCGGCGCTTGAGGTCGTCCTTCGACTCGAGCTGGCCGAGCTTGGTCGTGACCAGGCCGAGGACGACGGTCTTGCCCTTGGGCACGAAGCGCAGCGGCTTGAAGTCGCCCGAGCGCGCGTCGTCGTACTCGAGGAAGTAGCCGTCGACGTTCATCTCGGAGAGCAGCGCCTCGGCAACCGGCTCGTAGCCGCCCTGCGCCGCCCACGTGCTCTTGAAGTTGCCGCGACACAGGTGCACGGCGAGCGTCATGCCCTCGGGCTTCTGGGCGACGACGCGGTTGATGAACGAGGCGTAGCGGTGCGGCAGCTCGTCGGGGTCGTCGCCGCGCGCCCTTGCCGCCTCGCGCATCTTGTCGTCGCACAGGTAGGCGAGGTTGGTGTCGTCCATCTGCACGTAGGTGCAGCCCGCGGCCGCGAGCGAGCGCAGCTCGTCGCCGTAGGCCGTCGCGACGTCCTGGTAGAACGGCTCGAGGTCCGGATAGTGCTCGCGGCTGATGCCGGCGCGGCCGCCGCGAAAGTGCAGCATCGTCGGCGACGGGATCGTCACCTTGGGCGTGTGGCCGGCGCTCACGCGCGACTTCAGGTACTCGAAGTCGGCGCGCTGGATGTCCTTGACGTGGCGCACCTTGTCGATCACGCGCATCACCGGCGGCGCGAGCTCTTCCGTCCCGTCGGGCTTTCTGATCGTGACCGGGATGTCGGTCTTGACGCCGCCGAGCTGGTCGAGGAAATCGATGTGGAAATAGGTGCGCCGGAATTCGCCGTCGGTGACGCTTGTGAGGCCGACGTCTTCCTGGAACCTGACGATCTCGGCGATCGCGTCGTCCTCGACTTCGCGCAGCGCCTCGGGCGTGATCTCGCCGCGCGCCTTTCGCTCGCGCGCGTCGAGCAGGCGCTTGGGTCGCAGGAAGCTGCCGACGTGATCGGCGCGAAAGGGCGGTCGGGTGCGGGTCGTCATGTCGTTTCTCGTCGTGCCCGGCGAGGCCAGGAGGACCGGTCATGATAGGCACGCGACCGGGCCGCCGTTAACGAATGTCCCGATGGGCGCGTGGGGGCCGCTCGCGACAGAATGTGCGTCCCCCTCGAACTCGAAGGACTGCTCATGGACCGCCGCCAGGCCCTCCGCTCCACCCTCGCGGCGCTCGCCGTCGCTGCCACGCTGACGACGAACGTCCAGGCGCAGAACAACGCGCCGTTCAAGATCGGCTTCATCCTGCCCATGACCGGGCAGTCGGCGTCGACGGGCAAGCAGATCGAGGCGGCGATCAAGCTCTGGCAGGCGCAGAACGGCTCGACCGTCGCCGGCCGCAAGGTCGAAGTCATCGTCAAGGACGACGCCGGCGTCGCCGACACGACGCGGCGGATCGCGCAGGAGTTCGTCGTCAACGACAAGGTCGACGTCCTCGCCGGCTTCGGGCTGACGCCGCTCGCCTTGGCGACCGCGCCGATCGCGACCCAGAGCAAGACGCCGATGGTCGTCACCGCGGCGGCGACGTCGATCATCACCGCGCAGTCGCCCTACATCGTCCGCACCAGCTTCACGCTGCCGCAAGCGACCGTGCCGATCGCCGACTGGGCGGCCAAGAACGGCATCAAGAAGGTCGTCACCTTCGTCGCCGACTACGGCCCGGGCCTGGACGCCGAGAAATTCTTCAAGAGCCAGTTCCAGCTCAACGGCGGGCAGATCATCGGCGAGATCCGCTCGCCGCTCAGAAGCCCCGACTTCGCGCCGTTCCTGCAGAAGGTCGCCGACCTCAAGCCCGACGCGGTGTTCTGCTTCCTGCCCTCGGGCCAGGGCGCGGCGTTCATGAAGCAGTTCGGCGAGCGCGGCCTCGACAAGTCGGGCATCAAGCTGATCGCTACCGGCGACGTCACCGACGACGACCAGCTCAACGACATGGGCGACGTCGCGCTCGGCGTCGTCAACTCGCACCACTACTCGGCGGCGCACCCGTCGCCGACCAACAAGAAGTTCGTCCAGGCGTTCGAGGCGGCCAACAAGTTCCGTCCCAACTTCATGGCCGTCGCCGGCTACGACGGCATGCACGTGATCTACAACGCGCTCGCCGCGACCAAGGGGCAGGGCGGCGGCGACGCCCTGCTCGCGGCGATGAAGGGCCAGATCTTCGAGAGCCCGCGCGGGCCGATCCTGATCGACGCGCAGACGCGCGACATCGTCCAGGACATCTACATCCGAAAGGTCGAGAAGCAGAACGGCCAGCTCTACAACGTCGAGTTCGACGTGCAGAAGGCGGTCAAGGACCCGGCGAAGACCAAATAGCGGCGCCGCCGCGCGGGGCGCCGGCCTCAGCGCTCGACGGCGACGATGTGCGCCTGGATCTTGGCGTCGACCGGGCCGGCGCCGAAGCGGCGCTCGATCGCCGCGGCGGCGAAGTCGGTCGCTTCGCCGAGACGCGCCGCATCGCGCGCCTCGATCTCGCTTCGCAACGGCGACCCCTGGCAGTAGGCGATCGCCGGATGCCGTGGCGACGGCGCCTGGCTCCGCGCAGCCACCGTGTCGATGCGCGCCGCCGCCGCGAAGCCGCCGGCGCGCAGGTCGCGTTCGATCGTCGCGCGGTCGTGGTAGCCGTGCGGCGTTCGCGCCATGAAGCGCGGCGGGTCGGCGGGGAAGACCGAGGCGAGCGCGTTGGTCACGACGTCGGCGAACTCGTTGTCCTCGATCCGGTCCCAGGCGCTGAAGAGGAACGCCCCGCCCGGGCGCAGGACGCGGCGCGCTTCGGCGTAAGCGTGGCCCTTGTCGGGGAAGAACATGACGCCGAACTGGCAGACGACGACGTCGAACTCGCCGTTGGCGAAGGGCAGCTGCATCGCGTCGGCCTGTTGCCACTGCACCGGCCGTGCGGTGCCGACCTGCGCCGCGGTCGCGATCATGCCGGGGTTGAGGTCGGTGGCGACGATCTCGGTCGACGCCGGCAGCTGCGTCGCGAGGGCGCGCGTCACGACACCGGTGCCGGCAGCGATCTCGAGCACGCGCGCCGGCGCGCGGGCGGCGACGCGGGCCGCCATGTCCGGCGCGTAGGGCGCGAAGATGAGCGGGACGAAGTAGTCCTCGTAGAGGCGCGGGATCGAGCCGGCGAAGACCTTGTCGATATCGCTGCTGCTCATCGCGACATCCTCGTCGGCGCGCGAGCGCGCGCCGACGGCCGTGCCCGCGAGACCCCGGGCGTCAGGGGTTGGCGAGGTTGAAGTAGCGCGCTTCGAGCGCCTTGGCGCTCGTCAGACGCAACGCGAGGAGGATGCGCTCCCACAGCGTGAGCGGCTGGATCGTTCCGCTCGGCAGGACGAGCACGGCGCCAAGGATCGGCTCGTCCTCGATGCGGGATTCCTGGTACTCGCGAACGGGCTTGGCTGCGCTCATGTTCTGCTCCTGCGGGTCGCTCTGTTCCGAGCTGTTTTTCCAATGTAACAGAGTGTGTGCGCGGCGCCAGACCGCTCGTCGGATCGTCACATGACGCGGCCGAGCACGACGATCGCGTAGGTCAGGAACGCGATCCAGGCGATCGTGAACAGCAGGGTTCGCGCCTTCAGCATGCCGGTGCCGCTGATGTGGACGATGGCGTGGGCGAGCCGGGCATAGAAGTACACCGCGGCGCACGCCATCGTCACCGACGTCGAGATGCCGGCGGCTTGCGCGATCAGCACGACCGCCGCGAACGGCGCGAAGTTCTCGACCGCGTTCTGGTGCGCCCGGTTGGCGCGGCTCACCCACGGCGGCAGCGGCGACGTCGGCGCGACCTTGTAGCTCTCGTCCGTGAGCGGGCCGCGCGTCTTCACGTAGCCGATCACGACCGGGATCCACAGCACGCCGGTGAGGATGGCGGTGAGCAACAGGTAGACGAGCTCGATCTTCATGCGACCTCCCGTTTGTTGAATGAGCGGCTAGCGTAGTCCTGCCGGCGGCGCCTGTCGAAGGCAGCCGGCTCCAGGTGTCCTTGCCTCCCGCGCCCTGCTCGGGGGTTCTCCCGGCTGCAAGGCGCGCGGAGCGGCGGGGACACTAGCCGGATGCAACTTCGCCTCGAGCGCGTGAGCAAGCACTGGGGCACGGCGAAGGCGGTCGACAGCGCCAGCTTCGCGACCGATTCCGGCAAGCTCGTCGTCCTCCTCGGGCCCTCGGGCTGCGGCAAGTCGACGACGCTGCGCATGATCGCCGGCCTCGACATCCCGAGCGAGGGGCGCATCTTCATCGACGGCCGCGACGTCACCGGCGCCGCCCCGGCCGAGCGCCGCATCTCGATGGTGTTCCAGTCGTACGCGCTCTTTCCGCACCTGAGCGTCGCCGAGAACATCGTGTTCGGGCTCAAGGTGCGGCGCGAGCCGGCGGCCGACCACGCGCGCCGGCTCGATCGCGTCGCGACGCTGCTCGGCCTCACCGAGCTGCTCGACCGCAAGCCGTCGCAGCTCTCCGGCGGACAGCAGCAGCGCGTCGCGCTCGGCCGCGCGATCATCGCCGAGACGAAGGTCTGCCTGATGGACGAGCCGCTGTCGAACCTCGATGCGCAGCTGCGTCAGGAGATGCGGCGCGAGATCCGCGCGCTGCAGCAGCAGCTCGGCATGACGATGGTCTACGTCACCCACGACCAGACCGAGGCGATGAGCATGGCCGACCAGGTCGTCCTGCTGCGTGCGGGCCGGATCGAGCAGGACGCGGCGCCGGCCGACCTCTACGCGCGGCCGGCGACGGTGTTCGCGGCGCGCTTCATCGGCACGCCGCCGATGAACATCATCGCCGCGCCCGGCCGTCCCGACCTGAAGCTGGGCGTTCGGCCCGAGCACGTGCGCGTCGTCGCCGACGGCGGCATGGAGGCGGTGGTGCAGAGCGCCGAGTACCTCGGCGCCGACACCGTCGTCACGTGCACGACATCGGCCGGGGGCATGCTTGCCGACACGCTCGCCGCGCGCCTGCCGGGCCGCTTCGACGTCGCCGAGGGCGTGCGCCTTCGCCTCGGCTGGGCCGCCGAGGACGCCCACTACTTCGACCACGCCAGCGGCCGCCGTCGCGACGACGTCGTCCCCGTTCCCGCTTGACCGATCGATCCAAGGAGACCCGCATGAAGAAAGCCCTGACCGTCGCCTTCGCCGTCCTGGTGGCGGCCGCAAACCCCGTCGCGGCGCAGAAGGTGACCGAGATCAACTTCTACTACCCGGTCGCCGTCGGCGGCCCGGTGACGAAGACGATCGACCAGATGTCGGCCGACTTCGCCAAGGAGAACCCCGACGTCAAGGTCAACCCGGTCTACTCGGGCACCTACCAGGAGAGCATCGTCAAGGTGCTGACGGCGACCAAGAGCGGCAATCCCCCGCAGCTCGCGGTGCTGCTCTCGACCGACATGTTCTCGCTCATCGACGAGGAGGCGATCGTGCCGATCGATGACCTCGCCAAGAGCGCCGACGACAAGAAGTGGCTCGACGGCTTCTACAAGAGCTTCATGATGAACAGCCGCACCGGCGGCAAGACCTGGGGCGTGCCGTTCCAGCGCTCGACGATCGTCCTCTACTGGAACAAGGACGCATTCAAGGAAGCCGGCCTCGACCCCGAGAAGGGCCCGGCGACCTGGGACCAGATGGTCGAGTACGCGAAGAAGCTGACCAAGGTCGACGCCAGCGGCAACGTCACGCAGTGGGGCATCAAGATCCCGTCGTCGGGGTTCCCGTACTGGCTGTTCCAGGGCCTGACGACGCCGAACGACGTGCTGCTCATGAACGACGCCGGCACCGAGACCTATTTCGACAAGCCCGCGGTGATCGAGGCACTCCAGTACTGGGTCGACCTCTCGGCCAAGCACAAGGTGATGCCTGGCGGCGTGATCGAGTGGGGAACGACGCCGAAGGATTTCTTCGAGAAGAAGGCGGCGATGATCTGGACGACGACCGGCAACCTCACCAACATCCGCGCCAACGCGGGCTTCCCGTTCGGCGTCGCGATGCTGCCGGCGAAGAAGCACCCGGGCAGCCCGACGGGAGGCGGCAACTTCTACGTCTTCGCCAAGACGACGCCTGCCGAGCAGCAGGCGTCGCTGCGCTTCATCAAGTGGGCGACCGCGCCGCAGCGCGCGGCGCAGTGGAGCATCGCGACCGGCTATGTCGCCGTGACGCCGGCGGCGTGGGACACGCCCGAGATGAAGAAATACGCGCAGGAGGTGCCGCAGGCGCTGGTCGCGCGCGACCAGCTGCAGTACTCTGTCGCGGAGCTCTCGACGCACGACAACCAGCGCGTGACGACGGCGCTCAACAACGGCCTGCAGGCGGCGCTGACCGGATCGAAGTCGCCGGCGGATGCGATGCGCGACTCGCAGCGCGAGGCGACGCGGATCCTCAAGGACTTCAAGCGCTGACCGGCGGCGGGCTGACACCGTCGACAAACGCCGCGGCATGAACGCGATGCGCGCCCGCGCCACGCCGTGGCTGCTCCTGCTGCCGGCGCTGACGCTGCTCGTCGCCTTCACGCACTGGCCTGCGCTGGCGACCGTCTGGGACAGCTTCCAGTCGACGCCGAAGAAGGGGCGGCCCGCGCATTTCATCGGCCTCGACAACTACCGCGGCATGGCCGAGGACGAGGTCTTCTGGCAGGCGCTCACGAACAACGTCGTCTACGCCGTCGGCACGATTCCGCTCTCGATCGCGCTGGCGATCGCGATGGCGCTGTGGGTGAACAGCCGCCTCGCCGGGCGCGGCTTCCTGCGCCTGGCGTACTTCACGCCGACGGTGCTGCCGATGATCGCCGTCGCCAACATCTGGCTCTTCTTCTACACGCCGCAGTACGGGCTGCTCGAACAGATCACGCAGGCGCTCGGCCTGCCGAGTCACAACTGGCTCGGCGACAAGCACACCGTGCTCGGCGCGATCATCGTCGTCGCGGTCTGGAAGGAGGCCGGCTTCTTCATGATCTTCTACCTGGCTGCGCTGCAGCAGATTCCGCCGTCGCTCGCCGAGGCCGCGGCGCTCGAGGGCGCGTCGCGGGCGCAGTACTTCCGCCGCGTCCTCTTTCCGCTCCTCATGCCGACGACGCTGTTCGTCCTCGTCAACGCGCTCATCAACTCGGTGCGGATGGTCGACCACCTGTTCGTCATGACGCGCGGCGGTCCCGACAACGCGAGCGCGCTGCTGCTGTACTACATCTACCAGGTCGGCTTCAGCTTCTGGGACACCGGCTACGCGGCGGCGCTCACTGTCGTCGTCCTCGCCGCGCTCGGCGCCGTCGCGTTCTTCCAGATCCGCTTCCTCGACCGGCGCACGCACTACCGATGAGCGCAGCCGCCGCCGCGACGCCGACACCGACCGTCTTCCAGCCGGTGCCCGCGTCGCGCGCGCTCGAGACCGCGGCGGCCTGGTTGCTCGGCGCGCTCTGGATCCTGCCGCTCGCCTACGCGGTGTGGACGGCGTTCCACCCTTCGGCGTTTTCGACCCGCTTCGAGATCGGCGCGCCGCTCACCTTGCAGAACTTCGTCAACGCCTGGCACGCGGCGCCGTTCGCGCGCTACTTCCTGAACACGACGCTGCTCGTCGCGATGGTGCTGGCAGCGCAGCTCGTCCTCGGCACGCTCGCCGCCTACGCGCTGGCGCGCTTCGAGTTCCGCGGCCGCGACCTAGTCTTCGGCCTGATCCTGCTGCAGCTGATGGTGATGCCCGACGTGCTGATCGTCGAGAACTACCGGACCATGAACGCGCTCGGGCTTCGCGACACGATCGTCGCCATCGGCCTGCCGTACTTCGCGTCGGCGTTCGGCATCTTCCTCTTGCGCCAGACCTTCAAGACGGTGCCCAAGGAACTCGACGACGCGGCGCGGGTCGAAGGTGCGAGCGCGCTGCAGGTCCTGCTCAAGGTGTACGTGCCGCTCGCCAAGCCGGTCTACCTGGCCTATGCGCTCGTCTCGGTGAGCTACCACTGGAACAACTTCCTCTGGCCCCTGATCGTCACCAACTCGGTCGAGACGCGGCCGCTGACCGTCGGCCTGCAGGTGTTCTCGTCGACCGACCAGGGCGTCGACTGGTCGATCATCACGGCAGCGACGCTGATGACGTCGGCGCCGCTGCTGGTCGGCTTCCTGCTGTTCCAGCGCCAGTTCGTCCAGTCGTTCATGCGCGCCGGGATCCGCTGACGCGACCCGGCCGCCGGAGGGTCTTATGAAGCTCGTGACCTGGAACATCCAGTGGTGCCGCGGCTGCGACGGCCGCGTCGACCCGCAGCGGATCGTCGATCACGCGCGCGCGTTCGCCGATTTCGACGTCCTCTGCCTGCAGGAAGTCGCGGCCAACTTCCCGACCTTGAAGGGCAGCGAGGGCGAAGACCAGTTCGCGCTCCTCGCCGCGCTGTTGCCGGGCTTCACGCCGGTCGTCGCGACGCCGGTCGACGTCGCCGCCCCCGACGGCTCGCGCCGCACCTTCGGCAACATGATCCTGAGCCGGCTACCGGTCGCGCAGGTGCTGCGCGTGCAGCTGCCGTGGCCGGCGGACCCGGCCGTTCGCAGCATGCCGAGGATGCTGCTCGAGGGCGTGGTCCTGACATCATTCGGACCGCTGCGCGTCATGACGACGCACCTCGAGTACTACTCGCAGACGCAGCGCGCGCTGCAGATCGAGGCGCTGCGCGCGCATCACGCCGAGGCTTGCGGGCACGCCCTCGACGACCGCGCCCGCAGCGACTCCGGCGACCCGTTCCAGGCGCAGCCGCACACGCTCTCGGCGATCCTCACCGGCGACTTCAACCTGCGTCCGGAGGATCCGCTGCATGCGAGGATGACGGCACCCAGCGCCGACGCGCGGGCGCCGGCCTTCGTCGACGCCTGGCAGTTCCTCCAGCCCGGCCAGGGCCAGCCGGCGACGCTCGGCGTCCACGATCGCGACCAGTGGCCCGACCCGTTCGCGTGCGACTTCATCTTCGCGACCGCCGACCTGCGCCCGCGCCTGCGCGCCGTCGCCGTCGACGCGACGACGGCGGCGAGCGACCACCAGCCGGTTCTCGTCGAGCTGGATTGACGGCGGGCGCGTCGCGTGCCGGCGATGGCGATGAGCGACGAAGCGCAAGATCGCGGTCGGCGCGGAGGCGGTGCGGGACGTGGCCCGGGCCGCGGTCCATCGCGCGCCCAGCTGGTCCGCGGCGCGGCCGTGCTGTCGCTCGCTTCGATCGTGTCACCGCGTCGTCCTGCCCAAGCCGCACCCGCTGCCCGAATGAACACGCGCCCGATCCCTTCGACCGGTGAAGCGCTGCCGGTGATCGGCTGCGGCACCTACATCGGCTTCGACCACGCGCCCGGATCGCTCGAGTACGCGCTCCTTCCCGGCGTCGTCGGCGCGCTCCTCGACGCCGGCGGCAGGGTGCTCGACAGCTCGCCGATGTACGGCCGCGCCGAGGCGACGACGGGCGAAGTGCTCGCCGCCGGCGGCCGGCGTGCCGAGGCCTTCCTCGCCACCAAGGTCTGGACCCAGGGCCGCGCCGCAGGCGTGCGCCAGATGGAGACGTCGATGCGCCTGCTGCGCGCCGACCGCATCGACCTGATGCAGATCCACAACCTGCTCGACTGGCGCACTCACCTGGCGACGCTGCGCGCGTGGAAGGAGGACGGCCGCATCCGCTACCTCGGCATCACCCACTACACCTCGTCGGCCTACGCTGACGTCGAGGCGGTGCTGCGCGCGGAGAAGCTCGACTTCCTGCAGATCAACTACGCGCTCGACGACCGCGAGGCGGAGCGGCGCCTGCTGCCGCTCGCCGCGGAGCGCGGCGTCGCCGTCATCGTCAACATGCCGTTCGGCGGCGGCGGCCTGCTGCGCGGGCTGCTCGCCAAGCCGCTGCCGTCGTGGGCCGCCGAGATCGGCTGCGCGAGCTGGGCGCAGCTGCTGCTCAAGTTCGTCCTCGGCCACCCTGCCGTCACGTGCGCGATCCCGGGAACGCGCCGGCGCGAGCACATGGAAGACAACGTCCGGGCCGGCTTCGGCAGCGTGCCGCCGCCCGAGTTCTGGCGCGACAAGCTGGCGACGATCGGCCGCTAGGGCCGCGTCGACGCGGCGGGCACACGCTCGTTGCGCGGCCGCGGCAGGCGAACGACGAACTCGGTGCCGCGGTCGTCGCCGTCGCTGCGCACGCTGACGCTGCCGCCGTGCGCCTTGACGAGCTCGTGGACGACGGCCAGGCCGATGCCGAGGCCCGACTCGTCGATCGGCATGTTGGTGTCGATGGAGAACAGGTCGAAGATGTGCGGCAACGCGTCGGGCGCGATGCCGACACCTTCGTGGGCGACGCTGATCGCCACCTGGTCGTCGCCGGCGGCCATCGTCAGCAGGATGTCGCCGCCTGCCGGGGTGCGCCGCGATGCATTGTTCAATAGGTTGCTGAACACCTGCGTCAGCCGCTGCGGGTCGCCGTGGACGCGGGTCATCCCGGGCGTGAGCTCGACGCGCAGGCGCTGCCGCTTGGTGTCGATGGCGTGCCGGCAGGCATCGACCGCCTCGCCGACGATGCGGCCGAGATCGAGGGTGCTGCACTGGAGGCGGAACTCGCCGGCGCCGACGCGCGAGCCGTCGAGCAGGTCGTCGATCAGGCGCGCCATGTGCGCGGTCTGGCGCTGGATGACGTCGTGCTGCGCCGATCGAACGATGTCGTCGGCCTTGGGGTGCTTGAGCGTCGCCGCCGCCATGCGGATCGCCGAGAGCGGATTGCGCAGCGCGTGCGCCGCCATGGCGACGAAGTTGATCTGCCGGTGGTGCGCTTCCTCGGCGTTGGCCTGCAGCTTCTGCGCGCTCTGCGCGGCGCTGACGAGGTGCTTGTTCGCCTCGAGCAGCTCGCGCAGGCGCGCCTCGTGCTCGGCGAGCGGCGATTCGGTGCGCTTGCCGACCTGGCTTGTCGCCTCTGCGGGAGCGCGCAAGTCGGCGTCGAGCCCGTCCTTTTCGACGATCTCGCTGCAGAACGCGTAGCGGCCCGGGCCGGCTTTCTTGGCACGGTACATGGCCGCGTCGGCGCAATCGATGAGCGTGTGGGCATCGGCACCGTCCTCCGGGTAGACGCTGATGCCGAGGCTGCCCGAGAGCGAGAGCGTGTGCGCGCCGACCTGCGCCGGCGCCGCCAGCGAATCGATGATCTTCTGCGCCACCGCCGCCGCGTCGCTCGCCTTCGCCATCTCGGCGAGCAGGACGACGAATTCGTCGCCGCCGTGCCGGCTCACCGAGTCCGATTCGCGCACCGACGCCTCGAGGCGGCGCGTCGCCAGCTGGAGCACCCTGTCGCCGACGGCGTGGCCGAGCGAATCGTTGATCTGCTTGAAGTAGTCGAGGTCGAGGAAGATGACGCCGACGCGGCTCGCGCGCCGCTGCGCCATCGCGATCGCCGTCTCGAGGCGGTCGAGCATGAGCGCACGGGTCGGTGCGCCGGTCAGCTCGTCGTGCTGGGTCGAGCGGGCGAGCTCGTCGAGCGTGCTGACGGCGGTCTGGGCGACGCTGTCGGCGTGCACCGCCGCCTGGACGAGCTCGGCATTGGCCTCGAGGAGCTGCGCCGTGCGCAGGCCGCTCAGCTCGTCCTTGGCCTTGGCGAGGTCGCGGCGCAGGCCGGCGAGCTCGGCGCGAACGGCGTCGGCCTGCGCGTTGAGCAGCGTCAGCGAGCGGCGCGCCGCTGCGGCCTTCGCGTCCTCGCCGTCCTCGCCCATGTCGCCCCCGTCTCTCCCGCCGCGCCAAAGGCGCGCTTGCACATTTGGTTTCATGATGCCGCGTTTACGCAGGTCCGGCTTCCGCCGGGGTGCGCAGCGCGCGGCAACGAGAGAAATGCCACATACAGTCTGCGTTTCGCTTTCCGCTTCGCCCCGTCGCCGTGTCAGACGCCAGCCCGCCTTCCTCGCCATCGCCGAGCGATGACCGACCGCTCGACGTCCTGATCGTCGGCGCCGGCCTCTCGGGCATCGGCGCCGCGCATCATCTCCAGGACCGTTGCCCCGGCAAGCGCTTCGCGATCGTCGAGAAGCGCGCGGCGATCGGCGGCACCTGGGACCTGTTCCGCTACCCCGGTGTGCGCTCCGATTCCGACATGTACACGCTCGGCTATCGCTTTCGGCCGTGGACCGACGCGCAGGCGATCGCCGACGGGCCGTCGATCCTTCGCTACATCCGCGCCACGGCCGAGGAGGCCGGCATCGTCGCGAAGATCCGCTTCGGCCACGTCGTGCGCCGCGCCGAGTGGTCGAGCGCCGACGCGCTCTGGACGGTGCACGGCGAGCGCGTCGACGATGGCGCGCCGGTAACGTGGCGGGCCCGCTTTCTCCACGTCTGCGGCGGCTACTACCGCTACGACGAAGGCCATCGCCCCGAGTTCGCGGGCGAAGCCGAATACACCGGGACGCTGGTCAGCCCGCAGTTCTGGCCCGAAAGCCTCGACGTCGCCGGCAAGCGCATCGTCGTCATCGGCAGCGGCGCGACCGCGGTGACGCTCGTTCCCGCGCTCGCCGCCAGCGCCGCCCACGTGACGATGCTGCAGCGCTCGCCGAGCTACGTCGTCGCGCGGCCGCGTCTCGATCCGATCGCGCACTGGCTGCGTCGCCATCTGCCCGAGCGGCTCGCCTACGCGGCGACACGCTGGAAGAACGTCCTGCTGCAGGCCTTCTTCTATCGTCTTGCGCGGCGCCGGCCCGAGCACTTCGCCGAGCGCATCATCGCGATGGCGGCCGAGCAGCTCGGCCCCGCCTGCGACGCCGCGGTTCACTTCACGCCGCGCTACAAGCCGTGGGACCAGCGGCTGTGCCTGGTGCCCGACGGCGACCTGTTCGCCGCGATCCGCACCGGCCGCGCCGCGGTCGTTACCGGCACCATCGACCGCTTCGTCGCCGACGGCATTCGCATGTCGTCGGGCGAGACGCTGCGCGCCGACATCGTCGTCGTCGCCACCGGGCTCAAGCTCAACCTGCTCGGCGACATCGCGATCAGCGTCGACGGCGAGGATCGCCGCGCCAGCGAAGCGATGGTCTACAAGGGAATGATGCTGAGCGACGTTCCCAACCTCGCGCTCTGCTTCGGCTACGTCAATGCATCGTGGACCCTGAAGGCCGACCTCACCGCCGAGTACGTGTGCCGCCTGCTGCGCCACATGGACCGGCGCGGCGCGAGCATCGTCGTGCCGCGCCGCGACCCGTCGGTCGGCGTCCAGCCGTTCCTCAGCTTCACGTCGGGGTACGTCCAGCGCGCCAGCGCGATCCTTCCCAAGCAGGGCACGCGCCGGCCGTGGCAGGTGCACCAGAACTACTTCATGGACATGCTCGCGCTCCGCTTCGGCCGCGTCGACGACGGCGTGCTGCGCTTCGGCAAGGCGGGAGCGCCGCCGTGAAGCTGCAGGGTCGCGTCGCCATCGTCACGGGCGCCGGCAGCGGCATCGGTCGCGCCATCGCCCTGGCGCTGGCGCGGCGCGGCTGCCGCCTCGCGCTCGCCGACATCGACGCTGCCGGCCTCGCCGCCACCGCGGCCCAGGCCGAAGCGATCGGTGTTGCCGCGAGCCGTCATGTCGTCGACGTCGCCGATCGCGCCGCGGTCGCAGCGCTTCCGGCCGCCGTGGGTGCGGCACATGGTCGCGTCGACGTCCTCGTCAACAACGCCGGCGTCGCGCTCGGCGGCACCTTCGAGCAAGTGAGCGAAGCCGATTTCGACTGGCTGATGGCGATCAACTTCGAGGCCGTCGTGCGCATGACGCGCGCCTTCCTGCCGCTTCTGCACGCCAGCGACGACGCGCGCATCGTCAACATCTCGAGCGTCTACGGTCTCGTCTCGCCGCCCGGCCAGAGCGCGTACTCGGCGAGCAAGTTCGCGGTGCGCGGCTTCTCGAACGCGCTGCGCCACGAGCTCGAAGGCACGTGCGTCGGCGTCACGGTCGTCCATCCCGGCGGCGTCGCGACGGCGATCGCGCGCAGCGCTCGCGCGCCGGCCGGCGTTGCGCCGGAAGAGATCGCGTTGCGCCGCGCGGCGAGCGAGAAGATGCTGCGCATGGCGCCGGAGCGCGCCGGCGAGATCATCGTTCGCGCCGTCGAGCGACGACGCGCGCGTGTCCTGGTCGGCGCCGACGCAGTGATCGTCGCCTTGATCGAGCGGCTGGCACCCGTGCGCTACTGGCGCCTGCTCGGGCGGATGCTGCCGCGCTGACGCGTTCTCGCGCCGGCATCGCTGCCCGCGCCCGAGCGCCGCGCCGACATCAGCGCGCGCCGGCGACCCAGTGCGGCGGCCACTCGCACAACGCCGAGCCGTTGGCGCGACCGGAGACGTTCGCGGCTTGCAGCATCGCGTCGACCGGCGCGCGCAGCGGCTCGCCGTAGATCGCGTAGACGTCGAGCGCCGCCTTGCATTGGCGTTCGATGTTCGTCGCCAGCGCGAGCGTGACCAGCAACGCGTTCCTGGCGTCGCGCTCACGCCCGGCGAGTGCGCTCGCGATTGCGAACGTCGCCCAGTCCTCGCTCCGTCCTTCGGGATAGCGGGTGCCGTGCAGGGTGAGCGCGTGCAACGCGAGCTGGCGCGCCGCTTCGGCTTGCGCCGGCCGCTGGCGCAGGAGCAGGAAGGCGAGGTTCCCGGCAGCTTCGACGTCGAGCGGATCGGCGCCGAAGGCCCGCGCCTGCAGCGCCAGCGCCTCCGGCGTGCCGCCGCGCCGTGCGTATTCGGCGCGCGCGGCATCGCCGAGGCGTTGCGCTTCGCGCGACGACACCGGGATGCCGGCGAGCGCGTCGCCGCCGTCGCGGCCGACGGTGGCGGCGGCGGCACGGATCTCGGCGTCGCCGGCACCGAGCTGGGCGCGGCCGGCGACGAACAGGACGCGCGCGACCTGTCGCTCGGCGCGCTGGGCCAGGCGCGGCATCTGGTTGGCCATCAGGTCGCTGGCGCGCACGGCGTAGTCGATCGGCGCGCTGTCGGCGCCGGGCGGCGGCGACGACATCGACGCGGTCGATGGGTTCGCAGGCGCGCCGGCATCGCCCGCCAGCGTCGGCCGGGCGACGACGGCGAGCGCCGTCGGCGCGGCGGGCACGGCGTTGGCCGGCGCGATCGCCGCGCCCGGCGCTGCGTTCGGCGCGTTCGCCGTCGTGCCCGCCGACCCGCTCGTCCCCGCGTTGACGCCGACGAGCAAGGACGAAGGACCGGCTTGCGCGTTGCGCGCCTGGCTCGAGCTGGCGAGCTGCGGCGACAACGGCAGCAACGCGCCGCGCTCGCCGCTGCCCTTGACGAGCGTGTCGCGAGGTGCCGTGCGCCCGGCCACGGCCCACGGAACGGCCGAGCCGTCGGCCGACCTGACGCTCGTGCTCGCGAACCGGCGCACGGGCGGCGCCGTGCGCGACGACGGCGTGGCGCCGGGCCGGGCCGCCGGGACGGCCGCCGTGCTGTTGCGGGCGACGTGAGAGGGGGCGGGGAACGGCATGGCGTTGCGCGCGGCGGGCGCGGGACGCGCCGGCGCCACCGACGGCTCGACGGTTCGCCCGCGCGCGGGCGCGCCGGCGCGCAACTCCTTCGTCGTCTTGTTCGCCGCCGCCGGCAACGCCGACACGGGCGATCGCCTCGGCGCCGGGCCGGCGATCGCCGGCGCCGACGGCGTCACCGGCTTGGGTTCGACCTTGTCGCTTCTCGACGGCTCGGCTTTCGCAGGCGTGACGAGGTCGGCGTCGGGCGTCGATGGCGCCGGCGCGCTCGGCGAATCCACCCCTTCCTTTGCTGGCGCAGGCTCTGGCGCTGCCGCACGAGGAAGCGCCGCGTCGGCGCGTGCCGGCGCCACGGGCGGCGCCATCGCCACTGTGGTCTCGTCGTCAGGCGTTGCCGGCGGCGTCGGGGTCGTGCCGGGAAGCTGAACGTGCGATGAGCCGAGGAGCGGCCGCCACGTCGGCTCGAGCCAGGCTGTCGCCGCGATCGCGACGACCACCCCCGCCAACAGGACGCTGGCCACAGCGAGCCGTCGCGTCCGTCCCTCGCGCTCGCGCCGGTGTGCCTGCATTCGCATCGCGACGTCGGTCGGGTCGACCGCGAGCGCCTCGTTCGCGGCGTCGCTGCGGGGCGCCGTTGGCGCTGGCCCTGCCGTTGCTCCGACAGGCCCTTTCGCTCCCGGCGGAGGCGGCGTCGCAGCAGCCGGCTTCGACGCGTGCAGCGCCACGTCGACCGCCGCCCGCGGCGCGGCCGCCGACAGGGTGACCGGACGCGCAGTCGCCGTCGCGATGGAGGCCGCGGCCGGAACAACCGGGGCCACCGCCGTCGCCACCGGCGACATCACCGGCAGCGCGATCCGCGTCACCGGCGTCGGCGACGCCGCCCGGACGGCGCGGCTGTCGAACGCCAGCGTCCAGCCGCGCCGCAGTGATTCGCTCAGCTCCGGCTGCGCGAGCGGCTCGCCGGCAAGCGCAATCAGCTCGGCGTGCGGCCGCTGGGTCGGCAGCTCGGCGTCGTGGGCCTCGATCAGGCGGCGCACGAGCGCGCGCGCCTTGGCGTGACGCGGGCGCGTCCACGCGCCGGTCGTCGTGTCCTCGAGCTCGGGCAGGTAGCGCCAGAGCATCGCGGCGAGGCTGAACAGGTCGCAGCGCCAGTCGAGCTGGCGCGTCGGCGCGAGGTCGCCGTGGCGGCCCGCCTCGAGCGCGCGCAGCAGGCGCGGCGACTGGTACTCGTAGTCGGCCTGCTGCGCGATCGGCAGCGCGCTGTCGAGCCGCTCGCCCGAGACGAGCGAGAACGCGAAATCGATCAGCGCGATGTCGTCGAAGCGCGGCTGCAGCCGCTGGCCGCGCACGTGCGGATCGAAGTCGGTGGGGCCGACCGGAATGCAGACGTTGTCCGCCTTGAGGTCGAGGTGGACGAGGCGCAGCTCGTGGATCGCGTCGAGCGCGATCAGGCTGTGACGAGCGAGCGCCCACCAGTGCGCGCAGTCCTCGAAGACGTTGCGCAAGGTCGTGCCGTCGCGCTCGAGCGGCAGCAGCGTCGCCCAGTGGTCGACGGTGACGCCGGCGTCGTAGGTCTGGACGAGCGCCGCCCGGTCGGCGGCGCCGCGATCGAAGCGGACGACATCGGGAACCGGCTTGATGCCGTGGCCGACCAGGCGCGCGAGAATGCGCCATTCGCGCTCGGTCCACTCGCTGAAGTCGCCGGCGGCGGTGGCGAGGAAACGCTTGGTGTAGCGGCGCCGCTCGCCCGGGAGCGACTGCTCGCGGAAGACCTCGACGTGGTCGCCGGTGACCATGCGCAGGCGGCCGCGGCCGAAGACGCGGTCGATGTCGGCGGGCGTCATCGCTCGCTCCTTTCCGAGTCGATGGGAACGGCGGCGCGGCCGCGCCAGCGCAGGCTGCGCGCGTCGGGATCCGAGCGATGCAGGAGCAGCACGGTCGCGTCGTCGACGCTGCCGCGCTTGCGCGCGAGCGTCACCAGCGCCTGCGCACGTTGCGCAAGCGAGACCCGCGCGTCGAGCACGCTGCACCAGTCGGTGCCGTCGAGGTGCTTGTGCACGCCGTCGCTGCACAGGATGAGCAGATCGTCGCGGCCGACGCCGTGCACCGCGACGTTGGCGCCGGTGGTCGCGCCGTTGCCGACCATGCGCGCCGGGTCGTGCGCGGAGCCGCCAGGCGGCGGCGCTTCGCCGAGCTGGCCGAAGGTGTCGTCGCGGGTCAGCAGGTCGAGCTGGCCGGCGCCGCGCGCCGACCAGCGATAGACGCGGCAATCGCCGACCCAGGCGACGAGCCAGCGCGCCGCGGAGGCGTCGAGCGGAGCACACAGCGCGACCGTCGCGGCGCCCGGCCGCTCGGTGACGCGCGCGATCGCTTCGGCGATCGTCCGATCGGCGCCGAGCATCGCGCTGGCGACGCGCGCCGCGTCGAGCGGCTGCCCTTCGAGCGCCATGTGCAGCTGGGCGACGAGCAGGCGGCTCGCGGTCTGCGCCATCGCGCCGCCGCCGACGCCGTCGGCGACGACGAACAGCCGGCCGCTGCCGTCGAGCGGGCTGTGCGCGTCTTCGTTGGCGGCGTGCTGGCTGCCGCACGACGACGCGACGGCGGCCTCGAGGCGGCACGCCGCGTTCGCGTACACCGCCTGCAGCGGCGCCGCCGCGTCGCGCGAGAGCGGCCCCGGTCGCGTCGTGCGACCCGGCTCGATCGGCGTGATGAGCGAGAGCGGCGCCATCTCAGTGTTCGCCGTCTCGGGCCAGGACGAGCGTGCACGCGGGCTCGCCCGGCAGCGCGCCGCCGAGGACCATCGTCTGGCCGGGCCGCCAGTCGAAGCGTTCGCCCGCCGCGTGCGCGACGCCGTCGATGGCGATGCCGTTGTCGCCCTGGACGACACCGTGCGCGCCGTCGTCGTCGAGGGCGTCGATCGCGACGTGCTGCCCCGACACGCCGGGATGGCGGCGGTCGATCACGATCGCCTGGTCGCGCGAGCGGCCGATGGTGAGAGGAAGCGCGTCGGCGCCGATCGCATGGCTGCGCTCGCCGCTCGCCTGCGTCGCCGTGATCGCGAAGCGCGAGAGGCTCGGCCGAACGGCGAGCACCGACGTCAGCGGCGTCTTCGGCGCGCTCGCGCCGGCAGCGATCGGCGTCGCGGCCGTCGCCGGCGCCGCCGCCGCCGAAGCCGAGCGCGCCGGCCGGACGGCGATCGACGGGTAGTCGGCCGGCGGCCCCTCGGCGCGCGCCGAGAGGACGATCCGCATGCCCGCGTCGACCCGGATCGGCGCCGCGTCGCTCGTCGTCGCCATCGCGACGACCCGCGCCGGCGTGCTGTCGGCGCCGCCGCTCTCGACGCGCAAGCCGTTGGTCGACCCGGCGTCGGCGACGTGCCAGCCGCCGTCGTCGAGCCAGATCTCGGCGTGGCGCCGGCTGGTGTAGGTCCCCTCGACGCGCAGGTCCGAGGTCTCGTCCTTGCCGACGACGTAGCGCCGCCCCGGAACGACCGCGGCGAGGACGGCGCGGCGCGTGCCGGCGCCGTCGTCGACGTCGAACTCGACGCGGCGGCCGGCGAGCGGCGTGGTCGGCGTGTCGAGGCGGCGCGTGCGCGCCGGCGCGGCCGAGCTCGCGCCGGTCGCGTCGGTCTCGCTCCAGCGGCCGATCACGCTCACCTCGTACGGACGCGCGATCGGCAGCGCAGGCGTCGTGCGCAGCGCCGCGAGCAGCTCGCGGTACTCGTCGTCGTCGCCCGGCCGCTCGCCGCTTTCGAGGTCGGCGAGGCCGGCGAACTGCGAGAGGTCGATCACGGCCGCGTTCGGCAGCCGGCCGATCACCTCGCGCGCGAGGTAGCGCTTGACCTGCTCGGGCCGGAACTCGTGCATGAACTGCTGCAGCAGCTCGCGCGCGTCGGCCCCGCCCGGCGATCGGACGCCGATCGAGGTGAGCAGGAAACGATCGCGCTCGGCGATGACGACGTGCAGGCGGACGTGGCTGGCGACGAAGTGCTCGAGCTCGTCGCGGACCGCGCCGATCAGCGGCGCGTACACGCCGAGGTCGGCGCCGGCGCGCAACGGATCGGCAGCGGCGCCGGCGTCGCCGTGGCGCGGCGCGGCGTCGACGTCGAGGTCGGGCTCGTGCAGGTGGCGCGAGTCGCGCGGCGGCAGGTCGCTGCGGCCGGCGACGCGATGGAGGACCCACGATTTCATGGACATGACGGGCTTTCGTCGGGTTTCGTTGAAGTCAGCTGCGATAGGCGACGACGAGCGTCGCCAGCGGGCCGGGCGCGCGCAGGTGGCGCACGCGCGGAAAGGTCGGCAGGCCGTAGCCCGCGATCCGGTCGGTGAAGCGGCCCCAGGCCGGCTGCACCCTGTCGCCGGCGCGCACGCGGGCGAGCAGGGCCGGCAGCGAGAGGTCGATCAGGAGCGCGACGCGCGAGACGTCGCCGATCAGGACGATGGCTCGGCGCAGGCTGTCGTCGAGATCGTCGAGGCAGCGCTCGAACGGGCCGTCGAACGTCCAGACGAGCGGCGGCGGCAGCGACTCGACGGCGCGCTCGCCGTGCCGCCGCGATGCGAACTCGCGGTCCGCGCCCGCCGCCCGCGCCGTCGCGGCCGCCAGGCGACTCATCGCGTCGCCTCCGTCGCAGGAACCGCCGTGCCCGCCTTGGCGACGGCCGATCGGCTGGGCGTGCCGGCATCGTCGATCGCGCCGGTCGCGCGGCCGACGATCTGCATCGCGATCTCGGCGGCCGGGTTCGGCCCGTGGTCGCCGGCGCCGTGGACGCGGCCACTCGTGCGCAGCCAGTTGCGCTCGGCGAGGACGGCGATCGCCTTCGTCCAGGGCCCGTCCTTGGCGCGGTCGCCGCGCCAGGCAGCGACGTACCACTTGTACGGATGCAAAGAGCTGCACGCGCCGCGCTTGGCTTCCGCCGACGGCGGCGCGCCGGGTGCGCACAGGCGCACCAGCTGGTCGAGCGAAAGGCCGTCGCTCGGGAAGCTCGGCGTTCCGGTCTTGCCGGCGAGCCAGTCGATGTCGCGGCAGCGCTTGGCGTCGAAGACCTGCTCGCACGCGGTGCGCGCCGTGCCGGCGCGGTGGCTGTACGAGAGGCCGCTCACGATGACCTCGGCGGCGTCGCGCGTAAGCGGGCTCGGCGCCGGCGCTGCGCGCCAGCGCGCCGAAGCAGCGGCGAGCGCATCGGGCGCCGGCCCGGCGACACCATGCACGGCATCGACGAGGTGCGGCCGCGGCACCGTCGTCGCGCCGTTCGCCGTCGCGGCGAGCGTCGCCATCATGCCGGCGACGCCGAGCACGCTCGCGCGTGCGTGCCCCTGGCCCCAGCCTTCGGCGACGACGTCGACGACCGCGCCGCCCTTGCACTTCTCCCAGTCGTCGTCGCTGAGGCGGCGCCCGTCGGGGCCGGCGGCGCAACGGCGCAGGATGCCGGCGTCGAGCGACGCCGGCGGCATCAGGTGCATCGGCGCGCCGAGCTTCTTGCCGAGCGGCTCGCTGAGGAGGCGCCCGTACGCGATCGCCGTCGCGCCGGGCGCGAGCGAGCCGCGCTCGTCGTCGTGGCTGAGCGGGCCGCCGAACAGGAGGTCAGCCTTGCCGCAGCTCGCGTCGCCGTCGGCGCAGCCGCCGTTCCAGCCGAACGCGCGCGCCGCCGCCTGCACTTCCCACGGCCGGGCGCACGCCGCGAAGCCCTGCTCGATGCAGAACATGCGGTCGAGGAAGCGAGCCGAGTCGGACCGCATCAGCTGGCCGCGCAGGCTGTCGCGCGCCGGCGTGCCGTCCTTTTCCATGGCGGCGCGCTCGCTCGCGAGCAGGCGGGTGCCGCGCACGCCGAGATCGACGAGGAACGCCGTCGCCATGATCGGCTTGATCGTCGAGGCGGGCATCGCGTCGTGGAAGACCGCCGCGTTGAGGAGCGCGTCGGCGCGGTAGTGGACCGGATACGGCAGCCGGGTGTCGCAGGCGGCGTCGCGGCCGGGGCCGTCGACCTCCTGGCGCGCGCACGGCGAGAGCGAGCCGGCGAGCGCCTCGATCCTGCCGCTGGCGATGTCGATGACCGCGACCGCCGCCATCCGCACCATTGCGCCTTCGAGCAGCTGCGCGCCGAGCGGCTGGTCGCGGTCCTCGGCGCGGCGCATGGCGAGGGCGCGGCAGACGTCGTGCCGGCCGGTGTAGCAGGCAGCGGTCTTCTGGGCGAGCGCCTGCAGGGCAGGATCGATCGTCACGTCGATCGAGTAGCCGACCTCGACCGGCGCGCCGTCGACAACGACGCGGTTGCGCGACAGCGGAGCGCCGCCCGCTCCTCGCGCGAGCGCATCGCTCTCGCCCTCGGCGTAGACGCGATAGAGCGCGCCCGACGGCTGGCGCAGCGACTCGAGCGGCTGGAGCAAGGTGAACAGCGACGGCGGCACCATCCAGCGCGGATCGTCGACGGCGTCGGCCGGGCCGGGCTCGCCGCGCAGCGCCGTCGGCGCGGCGCGCGGCAGCGCCGCCGCGCCGCTCGCCGCGGTCGCGACCCGCACCAGCTCGGGAGTCGCGCACACGCGCTGCTGCGCGCTGCGCGCACCGGCCAGGAAATAGCCGGGCGAATCGCTGCCGTCGGCGCGGCCGAGGTAGATGCAGCCGGCGATTCCGCCCCACGGGTTCTTGCGCGTCACCTCGCGCGCGGTGATTCGCATCTGCTGCTCGGGGCGCCAGCCGGCGAGCGTCGCTGCGCCTTCGCTGCCGCGCCAGGCGAAGGTCTCGAGCATTGCCGCGTCGCCGCGCCGGAGCGCCGCGAGCGCGCCGACGAGGTCGGCGCAGCGCACCTGGAAGCGCTGGCCCGGCGCGTCGGGCGTCTCGAGCGGCGTCGTCAGGACGTCCGCGGCGGCGGCGAACCAGCGCTCGGGATCGACCCCGACGCGGTGCTCGACGCGGCCGTTCGGCCGAACGCTGAAGCGCAGCAGCGCGGCGTCGAGCTCGCTCAGCTGGGCGGCGACCTGCGCCGCCGGCGGAGCGTCGTCGGCGCCGGCGACGACGAGGCGGCGCAGCCACGCCTTCGCTCCGCTCGCCACGCCCCATTCGCGTCGACACGGCGCCATGCCGTCGAGGACTTCGTCGCTGCTCACGAGGCGCGGCTCCTGCACGGTGCGGCGAACAATCGCGCGCTCGAACGTCTGCAGCGCGGCGACGTGGCGGACGCTGACGTAGCGGTCGCTGTGGCCCTGGCGCCAGAAGCTGTCCGGGTCGCCGGGACGAACGAACGCGACCAGCGCGACGACGCCGAGCAGCACCGGCACGATGGCCAGGCTCGCCGCGATCGCGCAGTCGAGCAGCGAGACGGCGCGGCGCTCAGCCACCGGGCCTCCGCGCGGGCAGGTCGACGTTGAGGCAGAGCGCCAGGAACGCCGTGTTGACTAGCAGCGACGTCATGCCGAAGCTGACGAAGGGAAACGTGACGCCGGTGAGCGGCAGCACCGCCAGGTTGCCGGCGACGGTGACGGCGAGCTGGCACGACGTGAGGACGACCCAGGCGACCGCGAGCCAGCTGAGCAGCGCCTGGCCGTCGTTGCCGAGCTGGCCGCCGGCGCCGACGAGACGCGGCTCGCCGCGCGTGACGCGGCCGTGATGGCGGATCAGGCGATGCAGCCAGATCGCCATCGCCAGCGACGCGCCCCACGCGACCCACGGGCCGAACACGCCGACGATCGCGGTGAACGTGTAGTCGCTGTGGATCTGCGCCGGCACGCCGCTGCAGCCGCGCGACGGCGCGAAGCCGCACCACGGCGCGGCACCGATGCCGAAGCCCTCGGCGGGCGCGGCGCGCTGGAACCACGAGACGAGCGCGAGCTGGTCGTTGATCGACACGAACGGCGCGGCGACGCTCTCGAGCCGGCTGGCGGTGACGCTGTCGTGGGCGCCGACGCGAAAGAGCGCGAACGTGATGGCGCCGATCCAGCCCGCGAACAGGAGCAGCGCCAGCGCGAACGCGCTGACCACCTGGCCGCTGCGGTGATGCCACCACATCGCCAGCGCGGCGGCGAGGAACGCGCCCGACGCGTAGCCGGCGATGAGAAGCGGCCCCATGTCGCGGGTGACGAACATCGCGCCGACGAGGGCGGCGACGACGAACAGGATCGGCCAGGCGTAGCGAAGGAACGAGAAGGCCGCCTTGCCGCTGCGCGCGAGGCGCTCGGTCAGCGGGCCGGCGCGCAGGAAGAAGAACCAGGCGGCGCCGCCGATGAGCCAGACGCGGCCTAGCTCCGACGTGAGCTGGCGCAGGTGGGCGAGGGCGAGCCCGAACGCGAGCACGGCGGCGGCCGTCGCGAGGACGAGCACGACGGCGACGCTGACCGGGCCGTGGCGGCGGCTCGCCCGGCCGATCGTCTCGCCGCCGACCGAGAGCAGCCAGGCGAAGCCGCGCGAGAGCGAGCGCCGTGCGAAGAGCAGGATCGAGAGCACGAGCATCGCCAGCCAGAGATGGCCCTGGTGGTAGAGGCCGAGGTAGCGGTTGCCGGCATGGCCGGCGAGCGAGAGGTCGAGCAGGATCAGCGCGCCCAGGCCGGTCGCGAGCACGAAGCCGGGGTAGCCGATCCGCGAGCTCATCGACTGGGTGATCGGCACCGTCCGCGCGCGCGCAGGTCGGCGCGCCAGCGAAGCGATCGCCAGCGCCGCCGCCGCACCGGCGAGGCCGAGGACGAAGAGGGCCGGTGCGCTGTCCAACGCGGCGCCGGCGCGCCCGAAGGCGAGCTCGTGGCCGGCCAGCGGCCACGGCACGCGCGCCCACCAGGCGACGCCGGCCCAGGCGGCGAGCGCCGCGGCGCTTCCGAGCAGGGGCGAAGGCGGACGACGGCTCCAGAGCAGGAAGGCGTAGCCGAGCGCCATCGCCGCCGCCCACTGCCATCCGGCCGAAGCGACCAGGGCGCGCATGGCTTCGTTCTTGCGCGAGTTGGCGAGCGACTGGCGCGCGTCGGCCATCAGCGCCGCTGTCGCGGCGAGCGACTCGGCGCCGCTTCGGCACGCCGCCGTGCGAAGCGGCGCCGGCGGCAGCAAGGCCTCGGCGGCCAGCGGCGCCGTCGCCGCGCGACCGTCGAGCGCAGCGGCGAGCAGCAGCACCGCGTTGGCGCGCGCCGCGACGCCGGTCGTGGCCTGCGCGTCGGCGGGAAGCCGGGCCGCGAGCGCGCCATCGATCCAGCGCGCCGCGCAGCGCAGCGGCAGCGGGCCGGCGTCGTCGCCGCTTGCGATCTGGAAACGCTGACGAAACGGAGCGATGTCGGATTCGATCGCGGCGATCGCATCGGCTTGCTCGCGCAGCTCGGCGCCGCCGCTTTCGGCCTGCGCGCGCAGCGCGAGCACGCGCTGCTCGGCATCGCGAAGCGGGCGCTGGAATGCCTCGCTCGTTCGCGCGATCGCCTGCGCGACGGTTGCCGGCAGGTGGATCGGCGGCCGCGCCGAGGCCTTCCTGCGCGATCCGCACAACGGATCGGCGACCCGTGCCTCGGCGAGCGCGCCGACGCTCTCGCAGGCGGCCGGGACGATCGCCTCGGGCAGGCCGGTGACGGCGATGCCGCGGTCGAGGAAGCGCTGGTCGCGGCCCGCGCCGTCGAGTTGAGCCACCCGCTCGAAGTACGGCCACAGGACGGCAATCGCGGCGACGACGAGCATCAGCTCGACCAGCGCCGGAACGCCGACCGTCCAGCGGATGCCCGTCCCTGCGGGCGATCGCGGCAGGGTCTCGGTCAGCATCGACGACAAGCGGCGCAACGACGGCGAGGCGTCGGCGCCGCCTCAGAGCGCCGGCGCCGGCGGGACGCGCGACGGCGTGCCGAGCCGGATCGTCGCGCCGGCGGCGAACGGAGGGGCCTGTTCGTAGCGACGTTTCAGCACCGTGCCGTCGGCCAGGCGCAGGTCGACGTCGTACTGGACCGACTGCGATGCCTGTCGCTCGATCTGGCGGCCGGCGAGCGCGCCGCCGATCGCGCCGAGAAAGGTCAGCATGCGCTGCTGGTGCGCTTCTCCGGCTTGCTTGCCGAGGATCGCGCCGGCGATCGCGCCGCCGATCGCGCCGATGACGCCGCCGCGCGGCGCGACCTCGACCGGGCGAACCGACTCGACGACGGCGCAATCGCCGCACGGCGCCCGCTCGGATTGCGGCGGCGTCGCGGCCAGAGCGGAAGGCCGGACCGGTTGCACTTGCCGCGGTGCCACGGCGATCGGCACCGGCAGCGTCGTCTCCGCGGGAAGCGAGTGGGGCACCGGCGTCGCCAGCGGCGGCACCGAGGGCGCGACGAACGCCGGCGCCGGCGCGGGCGCCTCCGTCGGCACGGTGGCGAGCCCCCACGGCACCGTTCCCTTGGCGAGAAGAAGCGGCTCGTCGAGCGCGGCGTAGGCGACCGCGCCGTTCTTCTGCAACGTCGCGCTGACGAGGCTCTCGGGCCGGATCGCGTCGCTGCCGTCGATGACGTAGCTGCCTTCGTACACGCCGGGCTCGGTCTCGCGCAGCTCGAGGACGCGGCGGGCGCCGTCGATTCGCAAGGTGACCCGCGCGCCGGGAGTGCCGAAGACGGTGAAGTCGAGCGGAACGCCAGCGCCGAGCGCGGCGACTTGCTCGACGTCGACGCCATCGACGATGACCGGAGCGACGGCGCCGCGAACCGGCTCGCCGGCAGCGGCGAGCGACGGCCCGCAAGCGATGCCACCTGCCAACGCCGCCGACACCACCAGACGAAGGAAGGACACGCTGTCTCCTGAAGCCGACGCAAGGCACGGCGGCGGAACAACGCAGGCGCGCGCGTGCAGCACGCGGACTGCATGGGGATCCAAGGCTAGCCCGAGTCGGCCGCGTTGTGACGTGGGCTCGGTCGGCTTTACGAAAGACTACGTTCGTTCGCAAAACCCCGCCGCGCAGCGGGGCGACCCTCGTGCCGCCATGTTGCTGCGGCGCGTGCGATCGACGCCGCGCGAGGCGGTGCGCGCGCAGCCGTCAACGCCTCGTTTCGGGGCGCCGTTCAACGCGCCATGAAATTCGTCGAATGTTGGCGCTGGCGCTTTCGCGATCCGGCGTCGGGACGCGTCTGCCGGACGATGTACGCGATCAGCGAAGAGGAAGCCCGCAAGTTTCCGCACGCCGAGCGCGTTCCCGGCACGCTGATCATGCGCGAGGTCGACGAGCTCGACTTCGTCGACACGCTGCCCTGGGTCGGCATCCCGTCGCCGAAGTGAGCCGGTCCCGCGGCGCCGCGCGCGTCAACGCATCGGCGCGGCCGCGCCGCGGCTGAACGAAGGCGAGCGCGGCCGCGGCGGTGCCAGGTCCGGCGGCGGCACGAAGCGGTCGCCGGCGACCAGGCCCGTGGCGACGCCAAGGCGTGCCGCGAGGTGCGCCGCGTCGTACGGCGCGTGCACCTTGACGTCGTTGTCGAAGTAGCAGTAGACGTCGCGGCGCGCGCGCCCCCGTCCCGGCCGCGCCGACGCGAGGCGGGCGTCGCCGACCTGGCCGCCGCCGCGCCAAGCGGCGATGCGCACCGCCCAGCGATCGAGCGCAGCGTCGTCGTAGCCGCTCGCGTAGAGCTCCTTGTCGCCGTGCAGGCGGACGTAGACGAAATCGGCGGTGAGGTCCTCGAGGAGCGGCCAGCGACCGGCGGTATCGGCGACGACGAGGGCGATGCGATGGCGGCGCAGCAGGGCGATGAAGGCCGGGTCGACGAAGCTCGGGTGGCGGATCTCGACCGCGTGGCGGAGCGGCCGGACGTGGTCGATCTCGAGCCAGGCGCGGCCGTCGAGGCGCTCGTCGTGGCGGCGTGCGAGCGCGAGCGCCGCGCCGCTGTCGCGCGGCAGCAGAGCGAAGAAGGCGGCGAAGCGCTCGGCGTCGAAGCCGAGCTGCGGCGGGAACTGCCACAGGATCGGGCCGAGCTTGTCGCGCAGGCGCAGCACCCCCGAGGCGAAGAAGTTGGCGAGCGGCGTGCCGACGTTCTTCAGCTTCAGCATGTGGGTGATGTAGCGCGAGCCCTTGAGCGCGAACACGAATCCGGGTGGCGTCTGGTCGTACCACTCGGCGTACGACCCGGGCCGCTGCAGCGAGTAGAACGAGCCGTTGATCTCGATCGTCGGCAGCATCCGCGCCGCGAACGCGAGCTCGCGCCTCTGCGCCAGGCCGGGCGGATAGAAGATGCCGCGCCAGGGCTCGTAGCGCCAGCCCGAGATGCCGATGCGAACCTCGCCCGCGGCGCGCGTCATGTGCTCGCTAGGCAATCGGAACGCCCGCGCCGGAGCGGGTGGAAGAGACCGCGGGCGGCGCCCGCGACGCGACTACCCGCCGCGCGCGGTCGGCTGCAACATGCCGACGCGATTGCCTTCGGAGTCGGTGAACGAAACGTACTGGCCGACGCCCGGGATCTCCATCGGCGTGCCGAGCACCTCGCCGCCGGCACGGCGCACCTTCTCGCCCGCCGCGGCGATGTCGTCGACGGCGATCACGACCGAGGGATACTGCGCCGGCCAATCGGGCTTGCGCTTGAAGAACCCGCCGTTGATCGCCCCCGGCGTGGTCGGCCCGCGCGCGTCGGTGGCCGTGGTCATCGCGAGGACGTAGTCGCCCATCTCGGCGCCGAGCGCCTTGGTGTCCCAGCCGAAAGCCGATTCGTAGAACGCGGCGACGCGTTGCGCGTCGTCGTAGGGCATCTCGAAGTGAACGACGGCGTCCATCGGTGCTCCTGGCAGTGAGGGAGGGGCGAGGATGGCACGGCCGATCGCGCGCGGCGTCAGTGGGGTGATGCACGCCTACACTGCGCGCCACTCTGGAAAGGCGCCGATGATCGACCTGTTCCCTGCGCTGCGCGCTGCGCTGCTCGCCGTCGCCCTCGCCACCTTCGGACTTCTCGCCGCGGCCGAGACCGACGCGCACGAGCGCCTGACCCGCATCGCCCACGCCTACATCGACGCGATCGCCGGCGACGATCCGATCGCCGCGACCGCGCTCGGCCTGCCCGGCGCCGACGGCAAGTTGCCGACGCCGAGCGAAGCGGCACGGGCGGCGCGGATCGCCCGCCTGCGCGGCTGGAAGGCCGAGGTCGACGCCGTCGCGGCGGGCGCGACGACGCTCGTCGACGCCAACGACGTCCGGCTGCTGCGTGCCGAATTCGATTCCGCCCTCAACGACCTCGTCGTGCGCCAGCCGGACCGCAAGGACTACGCCGGGCCCGCCCTGCGCCTCGTCGGCGCGCTGTTCGGGCAGTTCCTTCACCTTCCCATCGTCGGCCGCGACGGCGCGCGCCCCGCCGACGTCGATCGCGCCTGGGACGACATCGTCGCCCGCCTCGAGCAGGGTCCGGCGTTCATCGTCGCCGGCCAGCGCCTGGTGACACGGCCGGGGCGGCTGCACGCCACGGTCGGCAGCCGGCGCCTCGCGGGAACGCCCGATTTCTTCGCCGGGGCGCTCAGCGAAGCGGCGACGACGCAGCTCGCGAGTCGGCCCGACGTCCTGGCGCGCTTCGTCGCCGGCCGCGATCGAACGCTGGCGACGATCGCCGAGACGCGTGCCTTCATCGACGCCAACGCCGCCGCCTGGCCCGACAACCACGTCATCGGCAAGGCGGCGTACGAGCAGATGCTGCGCGAGGAGCAGCTGCTGCCGTTCGACGCCGCCGACATCGAACGGATGGCGCGCGACGAGCTCGCCCACGGCTGGGCCGAGGAGGCGTGGCTGCGCTCGGTCTCGACGCACCGCAAGATCCCGTTCGGCGCGGCGAGCGGCGGCGGCATGGCGCCGAGCGGGCCGGCGCTGGTCGGCTACTACCGCGACCGCATCGCCGAGCTGCACGCGTTCGTTCGCGAGCGCGACGTCGTCACCGTGCCGGACTGGCTCGGCGCGATGGAGATCGTCGAGACGCCGGCGTTCCTGCAGCCGGTCTCGCCCGGCGCCTCGATGCGCGCACCGCGTCGCTTCGCGACCGCGACGACGGGCTATTACTTCATCACGCCGCCGCCCTCGCTCGCCGAGGCGGCCGAGCGGCTCGACATGAACCAGGACTTCGACCGCGACCGGATCTGGTCGACGGCCGCGCACGAGGCGATGCCGGGCCACTTCCTGCAGCTCTCGATCGCGCGCCGCCATCCGAATTTCGTGCGCCGGATCCTCGACGACAGCTGCCTCGCCGAAGGCTGGGCGTTCTACGGCGAGGAGATGTTCGTTCGCCTCGGCCTCTACGGCGACGGCCTCGACGCGCGCCTGTTCACGGCGCGCTGGGAGCGCGTTCGCGGCGTGCGCGCGATCGTCGACCCGAAGCTCGCCTCGGGCGAGTGGACGATCGCGCAAGCGGTCGATTTCTTCGTCGCCCAGTCGGGCTTCACGCGTAGCGCGTCGCAGGCGGCGGTCGACGGCATCGCGCTCAACCCGGGCTACGTCATCTCGTACACCGTCGGGCGGTTCCAGCTGCAGACGTTGCTCGCGGAGTACCTGGTGCGCACCGGCGAGCGCGGCTCGCTGCGCGACTTCCACGATCGCCTGCTCTCTTACGGCCCGGTCGCCTTCGCCGTCCTCGGCCCGGAGCTGCTCGCCGACCTCGACAAGCCGGCGAGCGCGGTGCGCGCCGCCGCGAACTACTGAGCGTGCCGGCGCCGACCGATCGCGATCGCCGTCACTTGCCGCGCCGGTGCCGCGGCGCCTCGAGCCTGCGCGCCAGCGCCGACAGCGTCAGCGTGATGACGAGGTAGATCGCCGAGATGAAGAGGTACGGCTCCCAGTAGCGCGAGTACGCGCCAGCGACGGTGCGCGCCGCCAGCGCCAGCTCGGCGAGGCCGATCGCCGACACCAGCGAAGAGTCCTTGACCAGCGTGACCGCCTCGTTGACGAGCGCCGGCACCATGCGGCGAAGCGCCTGCGGCAGGACGATGTAGCGCATCGACTGCGCGTGCGTCAGGCCGACGCTGTAGGCGGCCTCGGTCTGGCCGCCGTGGATGCTCTGGATGCCGGCGCGCAGGATCTCGGAGACATACGCGCCGGCGTTGAGGGTGAGCGCGAGCGCGCCCGAAAAGAAGGCGCCATGGTTCTGCCTGAACTCGCGCGCCGCCTCGCCGCTGAGGAGCAGGCCGCCGTCGGGCTGGACGAGCGCCGGCATGAGCGCGAAGTGGACGAGCAGGATCTGCACGAAGAGCGGCGTGCCGCGGAAGAAGCCCACGTACGCGCGCGTGATGCCGCGCAGCAGCTGCCACGCCAGCGCCGCGAGCGACGAGCGCGGCGGCGGGCTGTCGACGGTGCTGCTGACGAGGCCGAGGACGACGCCGAGCAAGAGCCCGCCGGTGATCGAGACGACGGTGAGCTGCAGCGTCATCAGCAGGCCCTGCACGAACAGCGGCCCGTAGCCGACCAGGATGCCCCACCGCAGGTCGGGCAGGAAGTTCACTTCGGCCGGTGGCTACTTCGACGCGGCGCTCGCCGGCGCCGCCGCGGCGGCCGCGCCGGGTGTCGCCGCGAGGCCGAGGTATTTCGCGTGGATGCGGTCGTAGCTGCCGTCGGCGCGGATCGCCGCCAGCCCCTGGTTCAGCTTCGCGAGCAGCTCGGCGTTGCCCTTGCGCACGGCGATGCCGTACTGCTCGGGAACGAACGCCGGGTCGTTGACCATCCTGAACCGGTTCGACGCGTTGTTGGCGACGTAGTTGATGACGACGCCGTTGTCGGCGACGACGGCGTCGATGCCGCCCGCCTCGAGCTCCTTCAGCGCCAGCGGCGTCGACTCGAAGCGCTTGATGCTCGTGCTGTTCTTGCCCTGCAGCTTCGAGACCGTCTCGTCTCCGGTCGTGCCGGTCTGAACGCCGACGCGCAGGTTCTTCAGGTCGTCGAAGCGCGCTACCTTCGAGTCGGCCTTGACCGCGATCAGCTGGTGCGCGTCGAAGTACGGCGCGGTGAAGTCCATCGACTGCTTGCGCTCGTCGGTGATCGTGATCGACGAGACGAGCAGGTCGCGGTCGCCCTGCTTGAGCGCGTTGAAGATGCCTTCCCACGGCGTGTTGACGAACTTGACCTCGAGGCCGGCCTTCGCGGCGACGGCGCGGACGATGTCGATGTCGAAGCCGACGATCTCGCCTTTCTCGTTCTGCGACTCGAAGGGCGCGTAGGCGGCGTCGGTGCCGACGCTGTAGACCCGCGTCGCCGCGGCCGACGCGCCCGCGGCCGGTGCCGGAGCCTCCTGCTTGCCGCACGCGGCGAGCGCGCCGACGAGGAGGGCAAGCGTGCCGACGCGACGAAGGGATGGGCGGGCGAGCAGGGTCATGTCATCCCAGGCATGGCGGCGCGGGCGCCGAGCGCGGGAATAGTACAGGCTCGTTCGACGCGCTCCGCGCTCTGCGCACACTGCAGCAGCGCACGGTCCGGCGCGCCAGGCTCATCGCTTGCGCGAGTCAGCGACCCGCGATGCTCGTCGCGAGCTCGGGCCAGAGGCGCGACTTCAGCGCCGCCCGGGTCCGGATCTCGTCCTCGCCGCGGCGCACCTCGACGAGCGCGTCGGCCGGCAGGCGCGCCTGCGCGAACGCCTCGAGCTCGTCGGCCGTCGCTGCCGATGCCGATGTCGACACGATCTTCGCGAACGCCTGGCCGCCGTCGAAGCGCTTCATGTCGGCGAGCAGGGCGTCGGCGTGATCGCGCGCGTACGCCCAGGCGAGCTCGGAGTGGTCCGAGCGCGCGACCGCTGCGAGCAGGTCGTGGCGGACGATCTGCGGAACGTCGCGGTCGAGGGTGAGCTGAACGGTGCGCGCGGCGAGCGCCGGGTCGCGCGCCTTGGCCATCGCGCGGTAGGCGCGGAAGCGTTCCTCGCTGCTCGGCGCGCGCCGCGCCAGGTCCAGCAAGGTCTCGTAGATGGCGGCGTCGGCGTGGCGGCCGGCGATCTCGACGACCGCGTTGACGAGCGAAGGTGCCAGGCTCGCCGGTTCGGCGACCCAGCGCACGAAACGGCGCTTCCCCTCGGCGATCGTCGCCGCGTCGTCGTAGTCCGAGAGCGTCTCCGCCAGCCGCGCGCGCAGCTGGCGCGCCTCGTCGGGCTCGCCGGCGCGCTCGTCCCAGCCGAGCCGCGCGAAGCGCGGCGCGAGCACGCCGACCGCGAAGCGATGCAGGGCCGGGCGCGCCGCCTCGCCGACGCTCAGCTGGTCGAAGCGCTCGAGGTCGGCGAGCAGCTGGTCCCAGATCGCCAGGCGCGGCTCGTCGTCGATCCGCTCGACCAGGGCGAGCCAGCGCGCCAGCGGCGCCTGGTCGGCGCGGACGAGCGCCGAGGTGTCGGCGAGCAGCTTCAGCCGTGCGCCGTCGGGGAGGTCGCGCCAGCGCGCCGCCAGCGCATCGAACAGAGGCGCGGCGTAGCGGACGCGAAAGAAGCCGACGTTGTCGGCGTCGACGAGCAGCGGCGCCGCGCAGTCCACGTCGCGGACTACGGCGGCGTTCGCTTCGCGCAGGAGCAGGTAGTCCGCCGGGCCGCCACCCGCGCCGACGCTGCCGAGCTGCACCGGCACGTTCCAGCGCCGCTCGCTCGCGCCGGTGGGGCCGGTGCCGTCGTCGGGAACACGGAACGGGCGCTGGCGAAGAACGACGCGACGCCGGCCGCCGTCGCACTCGGCGTCGACGTCGAGGAGGGGAAAGCCCGGCTGCGTCGTCCAGTCGCTGGCGATCGCCGCGACCGGCTTGCCGGAGGCGGCGGCGAGGGCGGCCCACAGATCGGCCGTGGTGGTGTTCGCGTAGGCGTGACGCTTCACGTAGGCCCGGATGCCGTCGCGGAACGCGGTCTTGCCGAGGTACGCCTCGAGCATGCGCAGGAAGGTGCTGCCCTTGTCGTAGGTGATCGTGTCGAACGCGCTCTGCGCTTCGCTGTCGCGCGTCACCGGCTGCTGGATCGGGTGCGTCGTCGCGCGCGCGTCGAGCTCCATCGCCCGTTCCGCCCGCCCCTTCGCGCGCAGCCAGAGGTGCCCCTCCGGGTGCGCCTGCACCATCGCCTTGATCGCGATCCATTGGGCGAACGCCTCGTTGAGCCAGAGGTTGTCCCACCACGCCATCGTCACCAGGTCGCCGAACCACTGGTGCGCGATCTCGTGCGCCATCAGGCCATGGACGCGCTGGCGCATCGCCGCGCTGGCGGTGGCCGGGTCGACGAGCAGGACCGCCTCGTTGTAGACGATCGCGCCCCAGTTCTCCATGCCGCCGGGAAAGCCGCCCGCGAGCGCGATGTGGTCGAGCTTGGGCAATGGATACGGCAGCGCGAAGTAGTCGTTGAAATAGCGCAGCAGCGCTGCGCTCGCGGCGAGCGGGTACGCGGTCCGGCCGAGCTTGCCGCGGCTCGTAACGACGCCGACCCGGGTGCCGTCGACGGTCGTTTCGACGCGCTCGAGGCCGCCGGCGACGAGCACGAGCAGGTAGGTCGACATCGGCGGGGTCGCCGCGAACGCGACGCGGCGGCCGCCGCCGGCGAGGGGTGCGCTGTGGGCGACCGGCATGTTCGAGTACGCGCTCGTGGCGGCGCCGACATCGACCGTGAGACGGAAGCGGGCGCGAAACGCGGGCTCGTCCCAGCACGGCAGGACGCGCCGCGCGCTCGTCGGCTCGAAGTCGGTGGCCAAAGTCAGGTGCTCGCCGCCGGCGTCGACGTGGCGATCGAGGTAAAGGCCCTCGACCGCGCCGTTGATCTTGCCGCGCCAGGCCATCGCGAGCGTGTAGCGGCCCGGGGCGAGCGGCGCCGGGAGCGCGAACGTGATCGTCTGCGCCGCCGCGTCGCGCCGGGGCGGCGCCAGCGCGACACGCCTGCCGCCAGGGCCGCGCAATGTCGCGGCATCGACGTCGAGGTCGAGCGCGTTCATCACGATCGACTGCGTCGGCCGGCGCACGTCGAGGGTGACGGTCTGCGTGCCGCGGAAGGTGTGCGCGCCGATGTCGGGGCGCAGGTGCAGGGCGTACTCGATCGGAACGACGTCCTTCGGCAGCATGCCGGGCGTGCTCGCGAACGCGAACGGCGCCTCGGCGCGCGCCGGCGCCGCCGCCGCGACGACGAGCGCCGCCAACAGTGCGGCGGCGAGGCGGCGCACGGTCATGGCGCGGCGCGGCGGCCGCTCACGCGTCGGCCTGGTCGCCGGCCATGCCGCCGGCGCCGAGGTAGTCCTTGATCCGGTCGACGCGCGGGCCGACGACCTGCACCGCCTTCATCAACGCCTCGTCGGTGATGCCGAGCGCCTCGGTCCAGCGGCGCACCGCGGCGGCGTCGCCGATGTCGACGACCGCCTGCGATCGGGGGTCGTCGGCGGCGCGGGTCTCGGTCGTCATGAGGTCTCCTGGTGGTCGCATCGGCGCTGCAAGTCGCCCGGTCGCATCATGCCCGGCCCGCGTCGCGCGCCGCCCGGGCGGCTTGCGCTGCGGCGCGAACGACGCAGCCTTCGAGGTGATCGTTGACCAGGCCCATCGCCTGCATGAACGCGTACACCGTGGTCGGGCCGACGAAGGTCCAGCCGCGCCGCTTGAGGTCCTTCGCCAGCGCCGTGGCCTCGGCGGGCAAGCCGCGCGCCCGCAGCGCCGCCGGCGTGATGCGCCGGGGCCGTGCCGCCGGCTCGAAGCGCCAGGCATAGGCCGAGAGCGACCCGAATTCAGCGCGCAGCTCGAGCAGACGGCGCGCGTTGTTGATCGCCGACTCGATCTTGCCGCGATGGCGGACGATGCCGGCATCGCCGAGCAGCCGCTCGACGTCGCGGGTGCCGAAGCGGGCGACGCGGGCGGGGTCGAAGCCGCAGAACGCGCGCCGGAACGCCTCGCGCTTGTTGAGGATGGTGAGCCAGCTGAGGCCGGCCTGGAAGCCCTCGAGGCAGAGCTTCTCGAACAGGCGCGTGTCGTCGTCGACCGGGAACCCCCATTCCCGGTCGTGGTAGTCGCGGTAGGCGGGGCTCGACTGGCACCAGGCGCAGCGGCGCTCGCCGGCGTCGTCGCTGAAGAGACCATCGCGCGCGCTCATGCCGGGGCGGGCGAAGCGCCGGAGTGGCCGGTCCGGGCGGCCCTTTTCCGCGCTTTGGCGCGGCCCGTTCCCTGCTGGAATCGAGAAAACAACTGTTTCCTTCCCGCGTTCAGGCCCTGCCGTTACATTCTGGCCCGGCTTGCTTGCATGGAGTATTGGCCGAACCGGCCTGTCATGTCCGTCATCGCCGTCGTCAATCGCAAGGGGGGAAGCGGCAAGAGCACGCTCGCGACCCACCTCGCCGCGCACTTCGCGAACAGCGGCGTGCCCGTGATGCTGGGCGACGTCGATCGCCAGCAGTCGACGCAGTCGTGGCTGCGCTCGCGGAACCTGCGCGACCTGCCGCGCAGCGCGCCGATCGTCGGCTGGGCGGTCGACCCGAAGCGCGTCCTCAGGCCGCCGGCGGGCGTGCGCCACGTCGTCCTCGACACGCCGGGCGGCCTGCGCGGCTTCGATCTCGCGCGCGTCGTCGCCTTCGCCGACGTGATCCTGATGCCGGTCTGCAATTCGATCTTCGACCGCGAATCGGCCGCGGACTGCTTCAACGAGATGATGGCGCTGCCTCGCGTCGCGAGCGGCCGCTGCAAGGTCGCCGCGGTCGGCATGCGGCTCGACGCGCGCACGCGCGGCGCCGAAGTGCTCGAGACGTGGGCGCGCGGGCTGAAGCTGCCCTTCGTCGGCGTCCTGCGCGAAGCGCAGGCCTACGTTCGCTGCGTCGAGCAGGGTCTCACCGTGTTCGACCTGCCCGATGCGCAGGCGCAGACCGACGTCGCGCAATGGAAGCCGATCGTCGCGTGGCTCGAGCCGATCCTGCGCGTGGTGCGGCGACCCGAGCTGCGCGGCAATCCGTCGGTCGAACGGCCGGCATCGGTGCTCGGCGAACCGGCCGCGTCGCGCGCGGGCGGCGACGATGCGACGACGATCGTGGCGGCCGAGCCCGCGCCGCCGCGACCGGTCGTCGCTGCGCCGGCCTCGAACGACGCGGCGACTCCGCTCGCGCCGCGGCCGACGATCGTCGAGCCGATGGCGCGCCCGGCGCCGGTCCGTCTCGGCCTGTTCGGCTGGCTGACTCCGCGCTTCCTGCACCGCTAGCGCGGTCCCGGAGTCCGGCCAGCCGCCGACCGGTGCGGCTGCGACCTCGGCCGATGGCGGAGAATTCCTCCGCCCGCCATGCTGACCCTCCTGTTCGACGGCATCGCCTACGGGATGCTGCTCTTCATCCTTGCCGTCGGCCTCGCGGTCACGCTCGGGCTGATGAACTTCATCAACCTCGCGCACGGCGCGTTCGCGATGGCGGGCGGCTACATCACGGTGCTGCTGATGAACCGAGCCGGCATGCCGTTCCTGGCCTGCCTGCCGATCGCCTTCGTCGGCACCGCGCTCCTCGGTGCGCTGCTCGAGCGAACGCTCTACCGGCCGATGTACGCCCGCCCGCACCTCGACCAGGTGCTGTTCTCGATCGGCCTGGTGTTCATGGCGGTCACAGCGGTCGACTACGTCGTCGGCTCGATGCAGCAGAACATCCACCTGCCCGATTGGCTGCAGGGGCGCCTGCCGATCGAGGCGGTCGGCATCGGCAAGTACCGGCTCTTCATCGTCGTCGTCTGCGCACTGCTGACGATCGCGCTGCAGTGGGTGCTGTCGCGGACGCGCTTCGGCAGCCGCCTGCGCGCCTCGGTCGACGACCCGCGCGTCGCCGGCGGCCTCGGCCTCGACGTCAACCGGATCTTCCTGCTCACCTTCGCCGTCGGCTCGGGCCTCGCCGGGCTCGGCGGCGCGCTCGGCGCCGAGGTGCTCGGGCTCGATCCGACCTTCCCGCTCAAGTTCATGATCTATTTCCTGATCGTCGTCTCGGTCGGCGGAACGACGACGATCACCGGCCCGCTGCTCGCCGCGCTCCTGCTCGGCATCGCCGACGTCGCCGGCAAGTACTACGTGCCCAAGCTCGGCGCCTTCATCGTCTACACGCTGATGGTCGCGATCCTCCTCTGGCGGCCGCAGGGCCTGTTCGCGCGGGCGAGCGCGCGCTAATGGGTGCCCCTCGTCGACCGGGTACGTTCGCCGATCCCCCGAGGGGATCCGGGCCGGCTTGGGGCGGCCCGGCGCTCGGCCCGGCGGCGGCGCCCGGCGCACCGCTCGCGCCGGCGCGCTCGTTGCGCGGCTACGCGCGCTGGCGCTGGTGGGAGCTGGCGCTGTTCGCGGCGTTGCCGCTCTCGTGGCTGCTGCTGCCGTCGCAGGCGCTGCTTCTCAACGAGATCGCGATCGTCGCCCTGTTCGCGATCTCGCTCGACCTCGTCCTCGGCTACGCTGGCGTCGTCTCGCTCGGGCACGCCGCGTTCTTCGGCTTCGGCGCGTACACGGCGGCGCTGTTCGCGAAGAACGTGATGCCCGACCCGATCGTCGGCTTGGTCGTCGCGATCGCGGCGAGCGCACTCCTCGGCCTGGTGTCGAGCGTCCTGATCCTGCGCGGCAGCGACCTGACGCGGCTGATGGTGACGCTCGGCGTCGCCTCGATCCTCTACGAGCTCGCCAACAAGCTCGACTGGCTGACCGGCGGCGCCGACGGCCTGCAGGGCGTCGTCATGGGCCCGATCACGATCCCGTTCACGGCGCTGAAGGGCTTCGACTTCGACCTCACCGGGCGAACCGCGTACGCCTACACGCTGGTCGTGCTCGCGCTCTTCCTGTTCGTCTCGCGCCGCCTCGTTCATTCGCCGTTCGGCGTCTCGCTGCAGGCGCTGCGCGACAACCGGCTGCGCGCGGCGAGCATCGGCCTGTCGGTGCTGCTGCGGCTGGTCGCGGTCTACACCTTCGCCGGCGCGGTCGCCGGCGCCGCCGGCGCGCTGCTCGCGCAGACGACCGGCTTCGCCTCGCTCGACGTGTTCGACTTCCATCGCAGCGCCGAGGTGCTGCTCGTCCTCGTCATCGGCGGCACGGGCTATCTCTACGGCGGCATCTTCGGCGCGATCGTCTTCAAGCTTCTCCACGATCTCATCGCTGCCTGGACGCCGCAGTACTGGAACTTCTGGCTCGGCCTGTTCCTGGTCGTGCTGGTGCTGGTCGGGCGCGAGCGCTTCGTTCGCCCCTGGACGTGGTTCAGCCTCGGCGGGAAGCGATGACGACGGTCCTTGCCACGCGCTCGCTCGTCAAGCGCTTCGGCGGCCTGGCGGCGACCAACGACGTCTCGCTCGACCTCGCGCGCGGCGCGCGCCACGCCCTGATCGGACCGAACGGCGCCGGCAAGACGACGCTGATCAACCTGCTCACCGGCGTCCTCGAGCCGACCTCGGGGACGATCCTCCTCGACGGCGACGACATCACCTCGCTCGCCGCCCACAAGCGGGTTCGTCGCGGCGTCGTCCGCACCTTCCAGATCAACCAGCTGTTCAACGCGCTGACGCCGCTTTCGTCGCTCGCCCTCGCCGTCTCGGTGCACCTCGGAACGAGCACGCGCTGGTGGCGCCCCCTCGGCGACGACGCCGCTGTCGCCGCCGAGTGCGAGACGCTGCTCGCACGCTTTCGCCTCGCCGAGGTCATGGACCAGCCGGTCCATTCGCTCGCCTACGGCAAGCGCCGCCTGCTCGAGATCGCGCTGGCGCTCGCCTGCCGGCCGCGCGTGCTGCTCCTCGACGAGCCGGTCGCCGGCGTTCCCGAAGGCGAGCGGCAGGAGATCTTCGAGACCATCGACGCCTTGCCGGCGGAGGTCTCGATCCTCCTCATCGAGCACGACATGGACCTCGTCTTCAACTTCGCGAAGACGGTGACGGTGCTCGTCAACGGCGCCGTCTTCAGCGAAGGCGACGTCGCCACCGTGTCGCAGGATCCGCGCGTCAAGGCGGTCTACCTCGGCGAGGACGACGCTCATGGCTGAGCTCCTGCGCGTCGCCGGCCTGAGCTCGGGCTACGGCGAGGCGGTCGTCGTCCAGGGTGTCGACTTCATGCTCGAGGCGGGGCGCTCGCTCGCCCTGCTCGGCCGCAACGGCACCGGCAAGACGACGCTGCTCAACACGCTGATCGGCGTGACGCGTCGCCACGGCGGGACCATCGCGCTCGCCGGCCGCGACGTCACCGCGCTGGCGCCGCACCAGCGCGCCGCCGCCGGCATCGGCTGGGTGCCGCAGGAGCGCAACATCTTCAAGTCGCTCAGCGTCGACGAGAACCTGACCGCGGTGGCGCGGCCGGGGCCGTGGACGCCGCAGCGCGTCTACGAGATGTTTCCGCGCCTCGAGGAGAGGAAGGGCAATCTCGGCAACCAGCTCTCGGGCGGCGAGCAGCAGATGCTCGCGGTCGCGCGCGCGCTCGTCCTCAACCCGAAGCTCCTCCTCCTCGACGAGCCGCTTGAGGGCCTGGCGCCGATCATCGTCCACGAGCTGCTGCGCTCGATCGAGCGGCTCGTCGTTCACGAAGGCCTCTCGGCGATCATCGTCGAGCAGAACCCGAGGCAGATCCTGCCGATCACTCACGACGCGATCGTCCTCGACCGCGGCCAGGTCGTGCATGCGGCGCCGAGCGAGCAACTCCTGGCGGATCGCGAGCAGCTCGACCGCTGGCTCGCGGTCGCGCGCGCCTGAGCCCGAAACGCCGCGCGCTAGGAGCGGATGTACGCCCAGCCCTGCTGCTGCTTCTTCATCACCTCGACGACGCCCGAGGGCACGTAGCCGATCTCCGGCTGCATGTCGGCCGGCGTGAGCTTCATGCCGGTCATCGTGTTCTGGCAGGCGTTGACGTGGACGCCGCTCTTCATCGCGTCGGCGATGCGGTGCTTGACGGGCGAGTCGGCCTTGAGCATGAGGATGCCCGGCCCGTAGGCGATCAGCTCGACCTCGACGCCTTCGCTGCCGACGCCTTCCTTCAGGTTGGTCATGTTGTTGAGGATCATGTTCCAGCGCGCCGGATCGTTGTCGGTCACCTGGAAGAGGGCGCGGTTGCGCACGACCTGCGCCTGTGCGCGCGCCGCGACGGGAAGAATGGCGGCGAGGACGGCGGCGCCGCCGGCGAGCAAGAGGGAACGCTTGGAGATATTGGACATGGGGCTTCCTGGCAAGGTCGGCGAGGGCGAGCGCTCACAGCGGCAGGCCGACGTAATTCTCGGCCAGCGCCGTCGAAGCTGCGCGCGAGTGAACGAGGTAGTCGAGTTCGGCGGCCTGCATCTTCTGGCCGAAGGCGCCGGTCTCGGGGAACTTGTGCATCAGCGAGGTGAACCACCACGAGAAACGCTCGGCGCGCCAGACCCGGCGCAGGCAGCGCGCGGAGTAGTCGTCGATCCCGGCGCTGCTCTTGTCGCCGTAGTGCTCTGCGAAGGCGCGCGCCAGCAGGCCGACGTCGCCGGCGGCGAGGTTGAGCCCCTTCGCGCCGGTCGGCGGCACGATGTGGGCGGCGTCGCCGGCGAGGAAGAGCCTGCCGAAGCGCATCGGCTCGGCGACGAAGCTGCGCAGCGGCGCGATGCTCTTCTCGATCGACGGACCGGTGACGAGCGCGTCGGCCGCAGCGTCGTCGAGGCGCGCGCGAAGCTCGGCCCAGAAGGCATCGTCGCTCCAGCGGGAGGCAGTGTCGTCGAGCGCGCACTGGACGTAGTAGCGGCTGCGCGTCGCCGAGCGCATGCTGCAGAGCGCGAAGCCGCGCTCGTGGTTCGAATAGATGAGCTCGTGCGAGACCGGCGGCGTCTCCGAGAGCACGCCGAGCCAGCCGAACGGATAGACGCGCTCGTAGTTGCGCAGCGCGCTGTGTGGCACGCTCTGCCGGCTGACGCCGTGGTAGCCATCGCAGCCGGCGATGAAGTCGCATTCGAGCTCGTACGGCCGGCCGTCCTGCGTGAAGCGCACGCTCGGTCGCGTGCCGTCGAAGTCGTGCAGGGTCACGCCCTCGGCCTCGTAGACCGTCGTCAGGCCCTGGCTCGCGCGCAGCTGCATCAGGTCGCGCGTGACCTCGGTCTGGCCGTAGACCATGACCTGCTTGCCGCCGGTGAGGTCGTGGAAGTCGATCCGGTGGCGCGCGCCGCCGAAGCAGAGCTCGATGCCGGCGTGGGGCAGGCCTTCGCCGTGCATCCGCGCGCCGGCACCGGCGGCGTCGAGCAGGTCGACGGTCACCTGCTCGAGCACGCCGGCGCGGATCCGCCCGAGCACGTAGTCGCCCGAGCGCTGTTCGAGGACGACGCTGTCGACGCCGGCCTTGGCAAGCAGCGCGGCGAGGAGCAGGCCTGCGGGGCCGGCGCCAACGATGGCGACTTGCGTCCTCATGGCGTCGCGCCGGCGGCGTTGCGGCCCTGGGTGCGTTCGCGCCAGCGCGCGATCAGCTCGCGCTCGCGCTCGGGCGTGAGCTTGCCGCGCCGGCGCGGGTCGTCGTCGACGAGCGTAGCGAACTCGTCGAGGACCGCGTCGACGGTCTCGGCGAGCGGCCGCGTGACGAGGCCGGCGCCGACCGCGCGGCTGCAGTCGACGCGGGCGAAGCCGAGGTGATCGGGATCGCTCGACGGCACCCACAGCGGCAGCTCGTTCCACGGCGCGACGCCTTGCTCGAGCAGGAACGCCTCGCCGACGGGAACGAAGCGCAGCGGCGATCCGCCGCGTCGGCGCGCCGCGTCGATGCACGCGTCGAGGACTTCCGGCCAGCCGCAGGCACGGCCGTCGTGGGGTCCGGTGGCGTTGAAGGGGCCGCTCGCGCCGGCTTCCACCGCGCGGACGACCCAGTCGGCGAGGTCGCGAACGTCGATCAGCTGGATCGGCGCGTCGCCGCTGACGTCCGGAACCAGGATCTCACCACCGGCGAGCGCTCGCCACGGCCAGTAGCTGAAGCGCCCGGTGCGGTCGCCCGGGCCGACGATGAGCCCGGGGCGAACGATCAGCGCGCGCTCGCCGAACGCGGCAGCGACGACGCGCTCGCACGCCGCCTTCTGCGGGCCGTAGAGGCGGGCGCGGTCGGCGTCGTCTTCGGCGATGCCGTCGCTGCCGGCGAGCGCATCGCTCTCGTGCACCGGCGCGTGCGCGAACGAGGCATAGGCCGAAATGCTCGAGACGAAGCAGTAGCGGCGGCACGAGGCGAGCGCGGCGGCGCTGGCGCGCAGCTCGACCGGGAGATAGCCGCAGGTGTCGATGACGGCATCGAAGTGGCGGTCTGCGACCAGCCCCAGGTCGCTGGTTCGGTCGCCCACGACCACCTCGACGTCGCGTGGCCATTCGCTGCGCGAGCGGCCGCGGTTGAACACCGTCAGGCGGTGACCTCGCGAGAGAGCGGCATCGACGAGCGACGCGCCAAGGAAGATCCCGCCGCCGATGAGAAGCAGTTCCATGAGTGCAGGCGATCCTAGTGCATCGCGAACGCGCCCGATGCGTTGACCAGGCCTCGACGCAACCCCCGCGATCAGGCGCTCCGCGAGGGTAGTTCCCGATGCTGGCAGGCACAGCGGGGTCTGCAATGCCCTGGCCACCGGAAATATCCGGGGTTGAGGAGACAACATGAACTCTCGCGTGATTTCGCGGCTGGGCGCGATCCTGGCCGCAACCCTCGTCGTCTGCGCCTGCGGCGGCGGCGGTGATTCGGGAACTTCGGCAACGACCGTATCGCCTGAGGCGGCGCAGCTGCCGCCCTTCAACTTCGAGATCCGGACGCTGTCGAATCGCGCCGACCTGGTCAGCGACGGCGACGTCCTGGTCGAGGTGCTGGCGCCGAAGACGGTGCCGATGCAGAAGGTGAAGCTGCTCCTCAACGGCGTCGACATCACGGCGACGTTCAAGGCCGACGACGACAAGCGAACGTTTCGCGGCCTGGTGACCGGGCTCGTGGTCGGCGACAACCTGCTGGTCGCCGATTCCAACGGCCAGGGCAAGGGCCGGCCGTACGCGACCCTGAAGATCACCAACCATCCGCGCGGCGGGCCGGTGCTGCTCGGCTCGCAAGCCGGGCCGTGGGTCTGCGCAACGCCGACGCCGGTCGCCGAATCGGGCAACACGCCGGCCTCCAATGCGAGCGGGCTGAGCACCTTCGCCACCGACGCGAAGTGCAACATCGCGACCGAGTACAAGCTCTTCTACCGCACGACGACCGCCGGCTGCTCGAGCGCGTTGCCCGATCCGAGCCCGCCGGCAGCGCCGCCGGCGAACAACTGCTTCAAGCCGTACACGCCGGGCACGACGCCGGCGGACCTGGCGACGACGACGACCACGGCGGGGCTGACGGTGCCCTACATCGTTCGCGTCGAGCGCGGCACGATGAACCGCGGCATCTACGACATCGCGGTGCTGTTCGACCCGACCCGGGCGGCACCGTGGACGGCGCTCGATCCCCAGCTGCAATGGAACGGCAAGGTCGTCTACAGCTTCGGCGCCTCGACCGGGCAGCCGCGGCAGCAGTTCCGGACCGAGCAGAACTGGGCCGACAACGCGGCCTTGTCGCGCGGCTTCATGGTCGTCGACAACAGCCTCACCGACTCGCTCTACAACTCCAATCGCGTCCTCAACGCCGAGACGCTGATGATGATGAAGGAGCACATCGTCGACCGCTACGGCCCGGTGACCTACCTGGTGGGCAACGGCTGCTCCGGCGGCTCGATCCAGCAGAACACGGCGGCGTCGATCTACCCCGGCCTGCTCGACGGCATCCAGCCGAGCTGCGACTACCCCGACGCGGTCACGACCGGCCTCGAAGTCATCGATTGCGTGCTGCTCGTCAACGCCTACGTCACCCCCGAGTGGACCGCGCTGATGGCCGGCCTGACACAGGCGCAGATCAATGCGAAGAAGACCGCGATCAACGGTCACCTCGATCACCTTGGCTGCCAGTCCTGGAACAACTCATTCGGGTTCAACAACAAGCCCGGCAACTACGTGCCGGTCTTGGTCGTCAACCAGACCACGGGCGCGCTCTCGCCGTCCGGCGCGCCACGCAACAACTGCCGGCTGCCGGCGGCGCTGGTCTATGACCCGGTGACCAACCCGAACGGCACTCGCTGCGGCGACCCCGACCTGGCGACCGCGGTGTGGGGAACCACCGCCGGCATCGCCGGCTCGCGCGCGCAGCAGACCGGCGACAACGTCGGCATCCAGTACGGGCTGAACGCGCTGCTGGCAGGCGCGATCACGGCCGAGGAGTTCGTGACGCTGAACGAGAAGGTCGGCGGCGTCGACGCCGATTCGAACCGCATCCCGACGCGCTCGCAGGCCGATCTCGCGGCGCTGCCCATCGCTTATCGCGCGGGTATCGTCGCGAGCGGCAAGAACCTCGGCAAGCTGCCGATCATCGATTCGCGCGGCTACGACGAGCAGGGCATCCACTACATCTGGCGCTCGTTCTCGGAGCGTGCCCGCATCGACGCAGCCTACGGCGGCAACCACGGCAACCAGGTGATGTGGCGCTACGGCACCGGGCTGCTGCCCGGCACTGCCGCGCAGGTCGCGGCCGTGACGGTCCAGTCGCTGCTGACGATGGACACCTGGCTGTCGAAGCTGGCGACGGACTCGCCGCAGGTGACCCCGAATGCCGAACGCACCCAGGCAGAAGTGCTCGCGGCGAAGCCGGCGACGGCCTTCGACCTGTGCTACTTGACGGGCGACACGAACTTCACCACGCCGATCACCGACATGGCGGTGTGCGATGCCGATGCGAGGCTGACCAAGCATGCGTCGCCGCGCCAGGTCGCCGGCGGGTCGATCCGCGAGAACATCCTGAAGTGCCAGCTCAAGCCGCTCAACGCCGCCGACTATGCGCCGGTGGTGTTCACGGGCGCGCAGCTCGCTCGCCTGCAGGCCGTGTTCTCGACCGGCGTCTGCGACTGGAGCCTGCCGGGCGTCGGCCAGCAGGAGGCGATCTCGCCCCTGACCTTCGTCGCCGGACCGGGGGGTCAGCCCCTGCCGCCGGCGCCGGTCTCGGTCGGGCCGACGTTCTGAGCCGAGGAAGGACCACCCGCGCGCGGCTCGCGCCGCCTGCGACAGCCCGCGGGCGGCTCAGGCCGCCTGCGGCAGCGCGGCGGCGCAGTTCGAACAGAACTTCGCGCCGGGCGGCGCTTCGGTGCCGCACGCCGAGCAGAAGCGCTTGCGCGGCGTCGCCGCGGCCGCACCGCCCGCCGGCGCGCTGAAGCCGACGGCCGCATGCGCGGCGGCCGTCTGCAGGTCGCGGTGCAGCTGCGCCGCAGTCGCCCCCTGTGGGGCGCCGGCGTCCATCGCCCGCTCGCCGGCGTTGAGCGCGGCGATTCGCTTCTCGTCCTCGCCGCTGAACGGCGCGACCAGCACGCTCTGGCTGCGCGCGAACTGCATCAGCTGCGCGGCGAGCGCCTTCGCTTCCTGCTCGGTCGAGAACATCGCGGTCACCTGGCGCGCCTCGTCCTTGCCGAAGACCACCGATTCGATCCGCGCGCGCCAGACGCGCAGCGTCATCGCCTCGGTGCGGACGACGTTGTTCTCGGTGTTCATCCGGCTCGTGAAGTTGTTGCCGGTGCCGATGCGCGAGGTCTGCCAGCTGCCGACCATCTCGACCCAGGTCAGGATCGACTCGAAGTTGAAGCGGCCCCAGAGACGCGCCGATGCCTGGAAGCAGAACGCGGCGACGAAGGCGAGGATCGCCGACGTGCCGACGAGCGAGAAGCGGTTCTGCTGCCACGGCGCACCGACGTCGAAGTTGCGGACGAAGACGAGCGTCATGCCGATCGCGGCGAGCACGAGCACCGTAGCGTAGAGGTCGAGCAGAAGCAGGGCGCGGTGGCGCGGTGCCGCCAGCGCCGCGGTGACCGTCGGCGCCTTGGTGCCCGAGATCGGCAGCGGCTGGCTCTCCTCGAACAGCTCGCCGGCGAAGTTGCCCGACGGCGTCGCCGCCGTCACCACGGGCTCGATGCGCGCATAGCGGCGATTGGGAATGCGCTCGGTCCACGACGACTGCATGAGGCGGTCGAGCTCGTCCATCAGCGTCGACGGCGGCGCGTTCATCGAGAGCCGCTCCTGTTCGACGCTGGCGCGCGTCTGCGGCGCCGCGTCGACCTGGGCCAGGATCGCCGCCATCGCCAGCGCGCAGGCGACGAGGGCGGTGCCGAGCATGACGAAGGTCTGGGTGTCGAGCGAGAACGCGCCGAGCGGCGGCAGCTTCGGCGCGACCAGGCCGATCGCCACCGGGCCGAGGATCGCGGCGGCGACGAGGCCGACGAGCGACGCCGTCGTCACACGCGCCTTGTGCTGCGAGAGCACCGGCCGGATCAGGAAGACCGCGCCGAAGAGGAAATAGAGGATGCCGATCCAGGGCCGCGTCACCGCGTTGCCGAAAACGAACCACGAGAACGCGAAGCTGAGCAGCGTCGCCGCGATCGCCGCCAGGTTGAACATGTCCCTTCGCGCCAGCAGCTGCACCTCGCGCGGCGCGGTGATCAGCGTCGGCGCCCAGTGGTAGAGGACGCCTTCGACCGCGCCCTGCGGCTCCGGGTAGGTGAGGCCGCCCTGGCGCAGGATCTCCTTGAGGGCGGTTGCGGCCGGCGAGCCGCCGCTCGCGCCCGCGGGGATGTCCGGGGCGAGCGACGCCGGCCGGCCGCGGCCGAAGAAGAAGCGCAGCCGGGTCGCGGCGGTCGCTCCGGCGACCAGTCCGGCACCGAGGAGGAGGAGCCCGGCCAGCAGCGGCGCACCGGCCAGGCGCAGTTCGCTCTGCTCGATCGCGCTCTTCGCCCAGAGCAGGCTGACGACGCCGGCGACGACGAGCAGCGCGCCGCACAGCCAGAGCAGCCGGTTCTGGAGCTGGTACGGATTGGGCAGCTCGAGCAGCTTTGATTCCGACCCGTACTCGTACGACATGCGAAGAACCCCCGGCGATGCGTCGTGGCGAGTTTAGAGCCGCCGGGCGACGCGGCGCGCCGACGCGCTACCCTTGCGCCGTGGCGCCGCCGACCCCCTCCGCATCCTCGCCGCCCGTTGCCGGCGACCCGCTCGCCGCGCCCGCGCTCGCGCTCTTCGCCGACCTCGAGGTCGAAGTCGGCGCGCCGATCGAGATCGGCAAGGTCGCTGCCGGCGTGCGCCGCGTCATTCCGATCGTCGGCGGTCGTTGCAGCGGCCGCGGCTTCAACGCCCGCGTCCTTCCCGGCGGCGCCGACTTCCAGCTGATCACGAGCGAGACGATGGCGCGACTCGAGGCGCGCTACGTCCTCGAGACCGACGCCGGCGACCGCATCTACGTTCACAACGACGCGATCCGCACGGCGGCGCCGGCGGTGATGGCGCGCCTCGTTCGGGGCGATCCGGTCGATCCGGCCGAGGTCTACTTCCGCTGCCTGCCGCGATTCGAGTGCGCCGCGCCGGCGCTCGCCTGGATCGGCGAGCGCGTCTTCGTCGGCGTCGGCGTGCGCCGTCCCGCGACCGTCGTGATGCGCTTCTTCGAGGTGCTCTGAGCGTTCCAGATCAAGAACGAGCTCCTGTTCAGGATCCGGCTCCATCCGCCGCGCTACGCGATCCCTTCTTCAAGGCGCACCTCGGCAAGACGAACCGGACAGCTTCTTCTGCGCGCTCTGCCAGCGGCGCTACGGCGTTTGATTCGCCCTCCGCTGCCGACGCGCCACCCCGGGACGCGCGACCGCCGGCGGCGGCCGTCCGTGCAATCCGCCACGGATCGCGGGGACAAGCTGGGCCGGGCGCCGCCGATAACTTCGCTATCCCCACGTGCCTCGTGCGCCCCGGCACTCCATGAAAAAAGCCCGTCCCACCGATGAGATCGACGTCCAGGCGCTGCGCGTCGGCATGTACGTCCATCTCGACGTCGGCTGGATGAAGCACCCGTTTCCGCTCAGCAGCTTTCGCATCACGACCGCGGCGCAGCTGGCGACGATCCGCTCGCTCGGCCTGCGCACCGTGCGCTGGAGCCCGCAGCAGAGCGACCTGACGCAGGCGTCGGCGTCGGCGTCGGCGATGACGACGCTGCCCGGGCCACTGCCGGTGCCGGGCGACGCCGCCAACGACTCCGGCCTCGGCGACGCCGATGCCATCGACACCGTGCCCTACGCGCTCCCGGTCGACGACAACGTCGTCGTCGCCGCCGCCCACGCCGCGCAACGCGCCCAGGCCGAGCGCGCCCGCAAGCTCGCGCGCCAGCGCGACGCCGAGGAGCGCTGCGCGCGCCAGTACCACGAGGCGGCGCGCGCCTGCCGCCACACGCTCGACCTCGTTCCCGGCAAGCCGCAGGAAGCGCGCCAGCAGGCCGAGGCGCTGTCGCGCTCGATCGTCGACAAGATGGTCGGCGAGCAGGACCTGTGCATCCGCATGCTCACCGAGGGCGCCGGCGACAAGGCGTCGATGCACGCCATGAACGTCGGCATCATCTCGCTGTTGATGGGCCGCTGCTTCGGCTTCGGCGACGAGGAGATGCAGGACCTCGGCGTCGGCGCGATGCTGCACGACGTCGGCAAGATCGAGATGCCGGCGCGCCTGCGCCATCGCGAGGACAACTTCTCGCCCAACGAGGTGCGCGCCTACGAGGAGCACGTCGAGATGGGCCTCGTGCAGGCGCGGCGCATGGGCCTGTCGGCGGGCGCGATGGCGGTGATCGGCCAGCACCACGAGCACGCCGACGGCAGCGGCTTCCCGGGCAAGCTCAACAGCGACCGGATGACGATGGCGGCGCGCATCGTCGCGCTCGTCAACCGCTACGACAACCTCTGCAACCCGCACCTGCTCGCCAAGGCGCTGACGCCGCACGAGTCGCTGTCGCTGCTGTTCGCGCAGGGACGCGCGAAGTTCGACACCTCGATCCTGGGCGCGTTCATCAAGATGATGGGCGTCTACCCGCCCGGCTCGACGGTGCAGCTCACCGACGACCGCTACGCGCTCGTCGTCGCGGTCAACTCGGCGCGTCCGCTGAAGCCGACCGTGATCGTCCACGACGCCGCGACGCCGCGCGCCGACGCGCTCGTCCTCGACCTCGAGAAGGCCGGCGGCATCGGCATCCGGCGCAGCGTGCGCGCCCAGCAGCTGCCGCCGACCGCGCTCGACTACCTCGCGCCGGGCGCGCGCGTCACCTACTTCTTCGAGCCTTCGGCAGCGAACGACGAGGAATGAACAACCCGCTTCCGGTCGACCCGTTCAGCGTCGCCGAGGCGGCGCGTCGCACCTGGCCGGCGCTGATCGAGGCGATGCTCGAGGCGGTCTGCCTGGTCGAGCCGGAGGGCTTGCGCATCGTCGCCGCCAACGGCGCCGCCGGCCGGCTGCTCGGCATGCCGCCCGCCGAGCTCGTCGGCCGCGACATGCTGGCGACCGCGCCCACGCCCGAGGACGAATCCTTCTGGCAACGCGTCGGCGAGAAAGGCGCGTGCGGCCACATCCTGTCCGATTCCTACGTCACGCGCGCCGGCGGCGAGGCCGTCCCGGTGGTGCGCCGGGTCAGCCGGATCGAGCCGGCGCCGGGCAACGCGCTCTACGTCGTCGCCCTGGTCGACCGCAGCGAGCAGAAGCGGATCGAGGACGCGGTCGCCGTCGGCACCGCGGAGCTGGCGGCGACGTTGGAGTCGGTCGCCGACGGCGTCCTGGTCGTCGACCTCGCCGGCCACATCAGCCACTTCAACCGGCGCTTTGCCGCCCTCTGGGAGCTGCCCGACGAGATGCTCCTGCTGCGCGCCGACGACGAGATCTTCGACTGGATGCGCCAGCGCGTCGCCGACCCCGGAGCCTACATGCGCCGCCTCGCCGAGATCGAGGGCGAGACGATGTTGCGGGCCACCGACACGCTCGCCCTGCGCTCGGGCGGCGTACTGGAGCGGGTGACCCTGCCGCAGCTCAGCCGCGGGCGGCCGATCGGCCGCGTGTTCTCGTTCCGGCTCGCCGCCCCCGTCGTGTCCTGAGCGCCCCTGGGTCGGCGCCGGGCGTCCGGATTGCCTTGCTCGGCTATCCCGCCGCTCGGCGGGCGACCTCGCTAAAGTCGAGGCCGTTCAACGACTACTTGGAACGCCCACCATGTCCGCGATCGCCGGTGTGCTCGAGCAGCGGCTCGGGTCCCTGAGTCTTCCCCTCGCCGTCGTCCTTCCGGGCGGCCGGCGGATCGGCCGCAAGGACGCTGCGGTCACGCTGCGCCTGAACGACCTGTCGCCGCTCGCCCACCTCGTCACCGGCGAGGTCGGCAAGGTCGGCCAGGATTACGTCGAGGGCAAGGTCGATCTCGACGGCGGCATGCGCGAGCTGATGGCCGCCGCTGCCGAGCTCATGCCCGGCGATCCGACCCGGCCGCGCAGCGTCGTCCCGACGCCGCTGGCGTGGGTGCGCAAGGCGACGCTGACGGCGCGCTCGCGCCTGCGCCACCGCCCGGAGACGGACGCCGAGCAGGTCCAGTTCCACTACGACGTCTCCGACGACTTCTACGCCCTCTGGCTCGACCCGCGCCGGGTCTACTCGTGCGCCTACTTCCGCGATCCGGCGATGTCGATCGCGGAGGCGCAGACCGCCAAGCTCGAGCACATCTGCACCAAGCTGATGCTGAAGGAAGGCGACCGCTTCCTCGACATCGGCGCCGGCTGGGGCGGCCTGCTCCTGTTCGCCGCCGAGCACTACGGCGTGCGCGCCCAGGGCATCACGCTGAGCAAGAACCAGCACGCCCACGTCAACAAGGTGATCGCCGAGCGAGGGCTCGCCGGGCGCGTCCGCATGGACCTGCTCGACTACCGCCACCTCGACGAAAGCGAGCCGTACGACAAGATCGCGTCGGTCGGCATGTTCGAGCACGTCGGCCGGGCGCGCCTGCCCGATTACTTCGCCAAGATCCGGCGCCTGCTCAAGCCTGGCGGCCTGCTCCTCAACCACGGCATCACCGCCGGCGGCACGCACAACCACCAGCTCGGCTCCGGCCTCGGCGATTTCATCGAGCGCTACATCTTTCCGGGCGGCGAGCTGGAGCACGTCTCGCACGTCCTCGAGCACACCGCCGATGCCGGGCTCGAGGCGGTCGACGTCGAGAACCTGCGCCCGCACTACGCGAAGACGCTCTGGGCCTGGAGCGACGCCCTCGAGGCGCAGCTCGGCACGGCGCGCACGCTGACCACCGACACCGTCCTGCGCGCCTACCGGCTCTACCTCGCCGGCAGCGCGATGTGCTTCGAGCGCGCCTGGCTCTCGCTGCACCAGATGCTGTGCGCGCGGCCGACCGGCGACGTCGAGTCGGGGCCGATGCGCGGCGCACAATCGGCGTTCCCATTCAACCGCGGGTACATGTATCCGCAGCGCTGAGACGCGCCACGATGTACCGATTCAAGTCGAGGGCCGACGGCGATCTGATCATGATGGCGCCGGTCGGCGACCAGCTCCTGCGCACCATCGGCCGCGAGCCGGCCGCAAAGGGGATCATCGAGGTCGCGGCGCTGCCGCAGGCGATCGCCGCGCTCGAGGAGGCGATCGCGGCGGCGGAGCTGGCGCGCGTCGACGCGCGCAAGGCAGACGACGACGACGAGGCGGGCGGCGCCAACGCGATCAGCCTGCAGCAGCGCGCCTGGCCCCTGCTCGAGATGATGCGACGCTCGCTCGCCGAGCGCGCGGACATCGTCTGGGGCGTCTGATATCCGGCGGGCCGGTCCCGCCTTCCACAGCAGCGAGGACATCATGAAACTCTGGAGCGACAGCTGGTCGAATGGCGAGCGCATCCCGGCCCGCTATGCGTGCGGCCGGCTCGACGGCAGCGACGGCACGGCCTTTTCCGACAACGTCAACCCGCACCTCGCATGGAGCGACCTGCCGCCGGCGACGCGATCGCTGGTCCTCATCTGTCACGACTTCGACGTGCCGAGCCGCGGTGACGACGTCAACCAGGCCGGCCGCGAGATCCCCGCCGACCTGCCGCGCGTCGACTTCTTCCACTGGCTGCTCGCCGACGTGCCGGTCACCGTGCGGTCGATCGAAGAGGGTGCGTTGAGCAAGGGCTTCTCGCCTCGCGGCAAGCTCGGTCCCGCCGTCACGGCACCCGGACTGGAACGCGCGCGCCAGGGCGTCAACGACTTCACCGGCTGGTTCGCCGGCAACCCGGCGCTGGCGGGCGACTACTTCGGCTACGACGGCCCGTACCCGCCGTGGAACGACTCGCTCATCCATCACTACGTGTTCACGCTCTATGCCCTCTCGGCGGCACGCGCGCCGGTCGAGGGCCGCTTCGGCGGCGCCGAGCTGCGCAAGGCGATCGACGGGCACGTCCTCGCCGAAGCGATGCACTCGGGGACCTACACGCTCAACCGCCGCCTCGGATGAAGCTGCGCGCCGAAGAGGTGACGCGCGTCGTCGCGGTCCGCCACGGCGAAACGGACTGGAACGCCGAGATGCGCATGCAGGGCCAGCTCGACACCGCCCTCAGCGCGCGCGGCCGCTGGCAGGCATCGCGCGTCGCCGAGGCGCTCGCCGGCGAGAGCATCGAGGCGATCTTCGCGAGCGATCTGGTGCGCGCCCACGACACGGCCAAGGCGATCGCTGCGGTCATCGACCTGCCGATCGCGACCGACACCGGCCTGCGCGAGCGCAGCTTCGGCATCTTCCAGGGTTACACGTATGCCGAGATCGACGCGCGCTGGCCCGCCGACGCGGCGCGCTGGCGCCACCACGATCCGGCATTCGCGCCGGAAGGCGGCGAGAGCCTGGTCGACTTCAGCGCGCGCGCGGTCGCCGCCGTCACGCGCATCGCCGAGCGCGCGCGCGGGACCACCATCCTCGTCGTCAGCCACGGCGGCGTGCTCGACTGCCTGTACCGCGCCGCTTCCGGCCTCGACCTCGCGGCGCCGCGCTCGTGGGAGCTTGGCAACGCCAGCATCAACCGGCTGCTCTTCACCGGCGAGCGCTTCACTTTGGTCGGCTGGAGCGACACCGCCCATCTCGACGGCGACCCCCTCGACGACGGCAGCGAGGGCGATTGCCCGACCGTGCCGAGGGTGGCGACATGAGCGCTCTCGCCGCGGCGGACGGCGCCTGCAGGGGAGCCCCGATGAGCGCTGCCGCGCCGCTGCCGCGGGTCGGCGATCCGGTCGAGTCGATCGACACGCCGGCGCTCGTCGTCGACCTCGACGCGATGGAGCGCAACCTCGCGACCATGGCGGCGTTCGCGCGCAGCCACGGCGTTCGCCTGCGGCCGCACGCGAAGATGCACAAGAGCGCGACGATCGCGCGGATGCAGCGAGAAGCCGGCGCGGTCGGCGTCTGCGTCCAGAAGACGAGCGAGGCGGAAGCGCTCGCCGCCGCCGGCGTCGACGACATCTACCTCTCGAACGAGGTGATCGACGACGCCAAGCTGGCCCGCGTTGCCGCGCTCGCCAAGCGCATCCGCCTGGCGATCGCGGTCGATTCGGTCGAGGGCATCGAGCGGCTCGCCCGCGCCGTCGCGGCGGCCGGCAGCACGATCGACGTCTTCGTCGAAGTCGACGTCGGCCAGGGCCGCTGCGGCGCGCCCGCGGCGGCGGCCGGGCAGCTCGCGCAGCACGTCGTCTCGCACGCGCCGCCCGAGGGCGGCCTGCGCTTCGCCGGCGTGCACGCGTACCACGGCTCGGCCCAGCACCTGCGCGGCGATGCCGAGCGCGCCGCGGCATCGCAGCACGCGGCGTCGCTCGCGCGCGCGGCGCAGGCGAGCATCGGCGCCGCCGGCGTCGCCTGCCCGCTGGTCACGGGCGCGGGGACCGGCACCTTCGCCTTCGACGTCGCGAGCGGCGTCTGGGGCGAGCTGCAGGCCGGCAGCTATCTCTTCATGGACCGCGACTACGCCGACAACGTCGCTGCGCCGAATGCGCCGCGCTTCGAGCACGCGCTCTTCGTCAAGAGCCGGGTGATGAGTCGCGGCGCAGCGCACGCCGTCATCGACGCGGGCCACAAGTCGCACGCGATCGACTCGGGCCTGCCTCGCGTCTGGCAGCGCGAGCTCGCCTACGCCAACGGCGGCGACGAGCACGGCATCCTGCGTCCGCATGCCGATGCGTCGCGCGCCAGCCTGCCGGTGCTCGGCGAGACGGTCTGGCTCGTTCCCGGCCACTGCGATCCCACCGTCAACCTGCACGACCGCTACGTCGTCGTGCGCGGCGGTCTGGCCGGCGGCGTCGTCGACGCCGTCTGGCCGATCGAGGCGCGCGGCTGCGTCAGCTGAGCCCAGGGACACGCGAGTGACCGGGCCGCAGATCATCGTCCTGGCGACGCCGGTCTTCCTGGCGCTGATCGGGGTCGAGCTCGCGATCGGGCGCACGCGCGGTCGCGCCGGCTACCGCCTCAACGACGCGCTCTCGAGCATCGGCCTCGGCGTCATGAGCCAGGTCGCCGGCGTCTTCACGGCGGTGTTGACGCTCGCCCTCTACGCCTGGGTGCACGGGCACTTCGCCGTGTGGCAGTTCTCGCCTGCCTCGCCGTGGACCTGGGTGATCGGCCTGGTCGCGTACGACTTCCTCTACTACTGGCACCACCGCGCCGGCCATCGGGTGGCCCTCTTCTGGGCGGCGCACGTCGTTCACCACCAGAGCGAGGACTACAACCTCTCGACCGCGTTGCGACAGACCTCGAGCGGCTGGCTGGTCGGCTGGATCTTCTACCTGCCGATGGCGATCGCCGGCTTCCCGCCGCTCGTCTTCGCGGTCGTCGCATTGATCGACCTGCTCTACCAGTTCTGGGTCCACACCGAGCAGGTCGGCAGGCTGGGCGGGTTCGACCGCTGGTTCTGCGCGCCGAGCAACCACCGCGTCCACCACGCCGTCAACGACGTCTACCTGGATCGCAACTACGGCGGCGTCTTGCTGGTCTGGGATCGGCTCTTCGGCACGTATGCCGAAGAGGACCCCGCGGTGCCCTGCCTCTACGGCACGCGGGCGCCGCTCAGGAGCTGGAACCCGATCCGCGCCAACCTACAGATCTATGCCGACCTGGTTCGCGACTCCTGGCGCGCGACGAACGGGCTCGACAAGCTGCGCGTCTGGCTCGCGCCGCCGGGCTGGCGGCCCGCCGACGTCGCGGAGCGCTGGCCGAAAGCGCCGTTCGTGGTCGACCGCTTCGAGCGCTTCGACCCGGTAACGTCGCCGCGCAGGCAGGCGCTCGCGCTCTCGTTGTTCGTCGCCTTGCTCGCCGCGACCATGCTCTTCCTCTGGCACGCGCACGCCCTGGGCTGGCCGGAGCGAGTGGCGTTCGCGCTGGCGATCGCCGCGGGCCTTTGCGGCGTCGGCCGGTTGAGCGAGGGCGCGCCGGCCCCGTCCGCCCTTGGGCAAGGAGACCCTCGTGCCGGCGCCCTGTCGTCGCCAGCGCCGCCGCAGGCATCGCCGTGATCGACGACCAGCTCCCGCCTTCGCTGCTCGACGCGCTCGCCGCGCACGGCAACACGCGGGCGTTTCGCGCCCAGACGATCCTGATCAACGAAGGCGATTCGGGTGGCTCTCTCTATATCGTCCTCGACGGGCGGCTGCGCGCCTACGCGAGCTCGCCGGAAGGGCGCGACGTCATCCTGTCTGAGCACGGGCCGGGGGAATACGTCGGCGAACTGTCGCTCGACGGCACGACCCGATCGGCTTCGGTGAAGACGCTCGAGCCCACGACCTGCTGCGTCGTCCAGGCAGCGCAGCTGCCGGCGTTCCTGGCCGAGCATCCCGAGTTCGCGCTGCACCTGACGCAAAAGCTCACGCGCATGGTGCGCCGCCTCACCGAGCAGGTGAAGAGCCTGGCGCTGCAGGACGTCTACGGCCGCATGGTGCGGCTGATGATGGAGCTCTCGGATGCGGTCGGCGAAGAGCGCGTCGTGCGCGAGAAGCTGACTCAG
>Ga0207658_10000183_pt1 | contig 67136 bp, 76 predicted proteins | sample KBSS33metaG_FD_184322 | JGI IMG/M metagenome (GOLD analysis project Ga0207658, IMG submission 184322) | Switchgrass rhizosphere microbial communities from Kellogg Biological Station, Michigan, USA - KBS S3-3 metaG (SPAdes) (version 2) | ecosystem: Host-associated > Plants > Roots > Rhizosphere...
TTTGTGCTGCATTAATTGCTTACTCGTTTAGAGAAAACAAACCATCAATTCACAAAAAAGGCCGCAAAATGCTAACCGCTTAGATCGAGCTCACGTTAAATAGTATACTTGAACGCAAAGATGGTGAAGAAATCGTTGATGTCACCATGAATGATACGAGCAATGTACCTGAAAGCGAAAATCAAAAACCAAACGTTATTGATATAAAATGCACAACTCAATCAGGCAATCAATATATTGTACTATTAGAAGTTATAAAAGAAAAAAAAGATATAAATAAAATGTTTGTCTATTCTTCACTTGCTCTTGTTAACCAATACAACCCGCGTAAATATGTTCAATCTTTTATTCCCGTTATTGTTGTTGGTATTTTAGACTTTATTTCTTTCAAAAATCCAAACTATTTAAGCCACCATTGCTTTTTGGATCAAGAAACAAAAGAACAAAAAATAAAAGATTTTGAATATTATTTTATAGAATTGCCAAAGTTCAAAAAGAAACTTGAAGAACTAACAACACTTGCTGAAAAATGGATCTACTTTTTAAGCAATGCCCATGAGCAAAGTAAGGTGCCTGATAATTTGGTAGAACTAAAAGACGCATTTCTTGTTTTAAAAAAAACAAACAATCTAATAAATAACTAAATATAACGATTACAAGAACTTTTATGAGAAATACGCGTATCTTATGCAACAAAAAAGCACCAAAAACTATCAACATGGATCTTGACAAGTCTCTATAGCCTTGCTAATTTTGTATAGAATTTAATTGTTTTGAGTAAATGTTTCTAGGAATTTACTTATTATCCATAGAATTATGAAAAAATAAAAAAATACCTAAAAGAACAATAGTATATATTGTTCTCCCCCCTAGCCCTTCAGCTATTTATTGGTTGAAGGGTTTTTATTTTCTCCGACAACAGTGGCTGTATTTGTATTTGCATTGGGTCTAAACAGAGAAAGATTAACTCCTAAATTAAACCGATCATTATCAACGCTGCTTATTTCAAAGGCAGAACACGCAACCATTTTCTTACTCTCATGTAGCTGAACAAAAAAATCTTTAATATTCGCCATAGTCCCTGTCCCATTAATATGCATAGTCTGCTTGGTATACCATCCCTTATCTAACAGATTACCTCTACTTCCAATGGTAAGTGTCATTCCTGCTCGGTTTACATAAGAAATAATATCAATCAGACAAGATGGCACATCTATTTTTTCTTCAGATATATTGACTGGCATATTGGTTGATATATTTGTTGATATATTTGTTGATATGTCAACGTAGGGCAAAAAATTCTTTTCTAGGTCTTCTATTTTTTTCTGTTCTTGCATACATTCTTTATGCAAAATAGTATTGGCAATGCCCCGATTTTGCAATTCAATTATAGCTAATCGATGCTGATTAATTGCTAATTCGTTCGGGTGATATATAGCATAAAACCAGACTATACCGGTAATAATAACAAAAAAAAATGTAATACTTATGCGATAAATAAAAGATAACTTCAAAGCCAACACATAAAATCGGGTATAAAACTTATTATGAGACGAGATAAAGTACATGCTATCTCCTACTAAACAATAGAATATTCTCGCTAAACTCTCTCATGCTAACAAAACAGTACACCAAAAATAAAGCTATGCAAAACAACTGTCTCTTATCCCATCTGCCATATAATATATAATATACCCCTGCCGGGTGACTAAAAAGTCGTCTTAACCCATTGCATCGGGTCAACAGGTATATTATTAATTCTCATTTCCCAGTGTAAGTGATACCCGCTCGCATAACCGGTTTTACCCAAATATCCCAAAGGCTTACCTTTGGTGATAAAATCACCAACATTAATCGGTGCAAAACTATCTAGATGGAAAAACAGGGATATAATCCCCCAGCCATGATCGATGATAACCGAATTTCCGCTCATCGCAAAACGTTCTTTCATAACGACTATACCATCTTGCGGCGCCCATATAACGCTCTGAGGTCGATTAATAACATCAACCGCTTTGTGCGCATAACGACCTCGATGCTGAGTAGTTCTAATAAGACCAAAATCACAGGTAATTCGTACAATATCTATAGGAGCACAAAAAGCCCCTCGCCATAATTTTTTAGGTACAGATTGTTCTCCAATTTTTTTAACCAACTCTTCAAACTTACTACTATCAACACCCAGCGCTTCTTCTTCTTTTACCTTTTCTGGACTAATATGTAAAAATTCTTTTTTAAATGGATACGCAATAACCTGAAATTTGCTATCAAGGCATACTGTATTACCAACTTTATCTACCAAATCAATCGTTATTAAATACTCATTTGGTTGTTCTTCACAAGATACAGGAACATAGCATTCATAAATCAGAGACCCTTCTGATTCAGGAAAACAAGTATATTTACCCGACAATACAGATGCAACAACACTATCCACCGGCTTGTTTACCTGTAGTTGAATATGCAAGGTTCTTCCCTGCAACACTTTTTGCATTGCATCACTGCCAATTACTGCTGCTTGCAGTGGCACATTATCCACCAAAAACATACGTTTTATGCTAGCTTTATTTTTATTATACGTAGTATCCATACAATTAATAATCAGCTCATGTTGGCCGTTGGCAATAGTTTTTGTCGGAATAGTAAAAGGATAATCCTCATTTTTATACAATAAATTAAATTTAGTGATTAACGGTTTGCCATCAAGATACAAAGAGACTTCAGCTTTTTTACTACTGGACAAAGCGCATTGAACGTCGCCTGCACAATATTGCTCTTCAGAAACACCCACAAGACTCATTTCTGGTTTGTTAATATCAAAAAAATACTGGTACGTTGCCCAACCAATCCAACCTAAAAAAAGTAATAAAAATAAAAAAACAATATGACGAATTCTTAGCGACATAATAATCTCCATAAAAACGGGTGCTTGACAGGTATAGACTTTATAAAACCAATTTAATTATACTGATTTTTACGTTTTACGTAAATCAATAAAAATTATATTATCTTATTAAATTATGAGCGTAAATATCTATGAAATCAGCAATAAAATTACTCTTTTTATGCCTGTTTTTTCCCGTTAACACTGAGATGCAAGCAAGCAAAAAGGGAATTATTATTGCTGCATGCTCTATCAGTATCAGTGCTGCAAGCATCTATGGACTATATAGATGGTTACGGTCAAAAGAATCTTTTAAACCATCTATCCTTAATTTAAATACCTACACGATAACGCAATATCCAAAATTTACTCAAGACAACAAACTTTCTAATCAAAAAAATAAAAATATATTTGATGCCAGCGATACCAATATAGAAACTATGGATATCGATACACTGGTCACCCGCATAAACAAAAACAAAGCTCCAAAGACGGCTATTATTTCACCTGCAGCAGCCGATCAGACTTCTCAGGCCTTACTTGATCACGATCGGCCCCCATTTTCAACACCATCTTTAAAACCATCGTACTATCTAAACAAAAAAATAGTTGCTCATAAAGGCATAAAATCATGCCCTAACAGTCCCCTTATTTTTATTTTTTCTCGCGGCTATGCTCGTACAAACACGCCAGGAACCAATGATAATGCATTACAAAAAGGAGGTTGTGCCAAAGCTGCCTACATTCCTATACAAGATGGGGTGATTAATGATGCTCCCTGCGTCACATTTGACTATCCAGATAGAAGGCGTTGTTTTAATTTTGGACAAAAAAAAGATCTCGCCTGTCTCAAATTTATTTATGAAGAAACATTGAAAAAAAATCCACAAGCAGAAATCATATTCATTGGAGATTGCAGAGGGGCTAAGGCTATTTTAAATTTTACTGCATACAAACCAGAAAAGGTAAAAGCTCTCGTATTGCTTTCACCTTTTTTTTCAGCAAAACAATTAACTGAAGAAGTTGCTCGCAACTATTTAAGTTGGCTTCCCGGATCTGCCCCATTTTTACAACAACTCTTTAAGGTCTGGTTTCCCAGTTATGACCCAAATGGAGATAATAATTTTACTAAAAACAGTAGCTTAATTGATCAAAAAATGCCTATTTTTATCGCACATAGAACGCATGATACACTTGTTTCAACCAAGCAGGTTACTGATTTCGTACAAACGCTCCAAAAAACAGGGCATCGCAATATTCGTCTTGTTACCACCAATGACACGAGCGCTCGCCACAGTAGATTAACGCCAATTAAAAAAATACAATACGAAGCTAATAAATTCTTTTCAGAATATCAGCTACCTTACAATGCTGACTTGTTGTCATCGTAGGTATGTAAAATATAACCAATTTAAAATTTGACAAAAACCATCATATTTTACTAATATATAGGCGATCCATATAAGCACACTGGTCTAATAAAAAGGGATAGCAAAAATGCAGAAAAAAATTATTATAACTCTATTATTAAGCATCAATCTAATGTACGGAACATCAGCTGATACAGCAAAAAAACCAGCTCATTCTAATACTAATTCTAGTAAAGCGGTTACATCTGCACGCTTAGCATTTGAAAAAAAATATCTTGCTCATTTTGGACCACTTGATCCAGTCTGGAAAACCAATAAAGCTATCAAAAATAATAATAGTGATTGTGTAAGCGAGTGCGGCGAAGGTGATTGTCTAAGTGAGTGCGGTGTTGCAATTTAATTAAACAAAATAAATACTTAAAAAAAAATAAAATATGCGCATAAAAAATACCTGCTTAAGAACTATATTGCTACTATCTATATCTTTTTTTAGCTTTATATTTTCAAAATCTACGTTTGTTATTGATAATCAAAAAGTTTTTGACTACCCAATACCCCATGTTATAACTCGTTACTGCAGGGATTACGGTGTATCTGAAGAAGTTGCAAAAATACATGAGCTAGAATTAAAAAAATGGTTTATTCTAGCAGCTAAGTATTCTGATGGACCATTAGACATGTTTAGCAGTGAAATTGATAATTTATGGCACACTTTTTTACTCTTTACTCAAGACTATCAAAAGTTTTGCCACGAAATGTTTGGAAGATTTATTCACCACGTTCCCAAAATTGAACACATACAAAATTGACAATGCCATCTATCTCTACAGCCTCTACTTTTACCCCATCTACACCTATAGCAATAGCACTACTATTTTTTTGCTCACCACTCCTTTACTCTTACCAGATAAGTTTTCCTAATATTTTATCACCTACTAATCCTACCAACAATCAACCATCTACGTTTTCTATATCACCGACCATGATTGCCGATATGGGTACTGGTATTGGCCGAGGTGTTGGTATAGGAATAACTGAAACAGTTAATGCCGAATCTATTGCATCCGGTGCACAAAAAGTGGGATATCAGCTATTCAAAGGTGGCATAGATGGATTAGGAGAAACCTTTAACGACGCAGTAAGACCAGGAGGTTCTCTTGATAAAGGCGCTCGAAATAGTACCGCACTATGGGGAAGAACACTTGGCGGCTTTGGCAATGAAATAGGGAAACAGTCTGCTGTTAACGGTGATTTATATAAAGGAGTTCATAGTGCTAATACTATGGCTTTAGACGCCGTAAAAGAATGGAATACGCTTTTCTTACGCTCTATAAGAACCACTGCCTTAATAGTTATTGTCACTTCTTTTGCCTATTTTATTTTTAAATATGGAATACGAGCTTGTTTTGAACATATTGAACGCAAAATGAGAAAACCGATACTCCTTAAACAGATGTCGCAAGGCTCACCAAGAAGAAAAAGGCTCCGAAAAAAACTTTATCAGCAACGAAAATTAAATATGATGCTTACTGAAAAGCAACAAAAAGAATTAGGTGCTATATCAAAAGCGATAACCACTATTCAAAAAAGAATTAAGGCAAAAGCTAAAAATATAACCTATCGTAATTTATTACTCTTTGGCCCCCCTGGTACCGGTAAAACCATGTTTGCAGAACAACTTGCTCGTGAAACAGGCATGTCATTTGCCATATTATCTGGTAGTGCACTTTCACAATTTAGACATGGAACAGCAATTGCTGAAATTAATCATCTATTTTCATGGGCAGAAAATAATAAGCATGGGACTATTATCTTTATAGATGAGATAGACGCGCTACTGCCCAATAGAGACTATATTCAAAATAAAGATAGTGAAGAATATAAAAACATTTGTGAAATTTTATCTCTCACCGGAACTCGCAGTTCTAAATTTATGCTTATTATGACCACTAATAAAAATAACAACTTAGATGGAGCAATAGAAAGTCGCGTAGATGATGAGATAGAAATGGGTCTGCCTGATGAAAAATTACGTAAAAAGTTAATCGATTTTTATGTTGATAAAATATTTTTTGATATTCGCGATAATGGCGCTGAGTTTGTAGAGCATGCTCGAACAATTCTGACAGATACAATGATTGATACAATTGCACAAAAAACAGATGGGTATGAACATCGTAAAATACATTCATTCATTAACATTTTATTTAGTAACACACTCTCAACAGATAACATAAAAATTACGCCAGAAATAATCGATGATGCATTAGAAAGTGCTCGGCTACGTCAAATACGTAAGGCAAAAAAAACTTAAAATATTTCTTTATTTATTATTTTCTTTACCACTTTTCTTATTTACCCGCCGAACTGGTTTGACGCGTGTGTCAGATTTAGATTGAAATGCCTGCTTAGATAAAAAATTAGCTGCCTGTTGGGTTAGTTTCGGTTTAAAGGTAAATGGTTTTTGAGAATTTAGAAGATTTTAATCTAAAGGTACAAGAATATTACTGTTGTGCTCACCTTCTTCATCTTCTTCATCTTCTTCATCTTCTTCACAAAAAGCACTTTGGGGCGGCGGCAGAAGATTAATTATAGACCTAAGGCCCTGATATTCTTCTAGTGAAATTTCCTCTATAGCACTTTGTCCACAATAGATTTTTTTCTCCCGTATTTCAGATGAAGATGGCTTTGGAGTGCAACCAACTCGAACAAGAAGGTCTTCATATAGATCTGAAAAACCACACTCTTTGATTATTATCGGTTTAAATGGCTTTGGTGCCAATGGATAATACAATGCAAACAATTTTGCTTCTGCCTTTCTTGTTTTTTTTTCTACCGTTTTTACGACATGTTTTGCTTGTGCTATTGCCATCTTTCTTGCCTTTGACAATTCTTCTTTTGCCTTTGCAATTCCCTGTGTTCTTGCAATTTCTTTTATTCTTGCAGCATCTCGTTCGACCAACAACGAAAAATAGTCTCTTATTCTTATACCATCTCGTTGAAGCGACAATTTCAACCGGCCTCTTGGTGTTAAATCAAAAAGTTTTTCTTGCGACAAAAAACTACGACTTTCAATTCCACTGGTAGAAACAAACTGTGCTGATTGTTTTCTATCTTCTTCCGACCCAGTAAAACCATTTCTAAATCTTTCAGCATCCCATTGAGCTTTTTCAACATTTCCTTCTATCAATTGTCCTGGATCAATCGCCAGCTGCCGTCTTGCAGCATAAGAATTACTGACTAAACAAAAAAGCATTCCTACAAAAACAATATTTTTCTTAGTAACTTTATACCAACAACTTTTCAACATGAATCCCTTTGTTTCTATTTGTTTTATTCATATTTTGATACAATAATGACAGATATTGAAAATAGCGCAAGAAACACCTATAAATAAAGAGTTTTCTTTTACACAATACCAATTTCAGGTAACTGTAGTAAATTGATCACACCCAACTCGGGGGTGTGATCAATTTATATTTTAGGATTTTTTTTGTTGCCATGTTTTCGTTGCTATTCAATGAAACTGGTATAAGTTTGATGCTAAAAAACAGGAAATTACTTCTATTGTTACACCGCTAGCTACTACCCTTTTATCTAATTTTTATCCAGGCAACAAGGCTTTTTTACGATATCGTTTCTTTTTGCGTATTTTATTTTCACCGAACACGACCAAAGCAACAACCAACCAAACGATCCCAACAACCTTCATCTCGCGATTGTACTGTAGGATTAACACGACCTTTTTCTTGCTCTCTCAATATGCTTGCCTCGAAAAGTTTTACGTCATTGTCGCTAAAAGTAAAAACTTTTCTTTCTTGCACCCTAACCCTATCTCCTTTTCTTTGTTCAGGCATACCATGCTGCTTGCCAACTTCACCATTTCTTGCCAAATTTAACAACTGCCGTCCAAATTGACCGTCAAAACCCTTTTCTTGACCAAGACATAGTTGCTTAAAAATATTTTCTCTATGTTGCTGTAAAGCACTTGATCTACGTCGCTTAAACGGCAAAGTATGAAAATTATCTGCAGCATATAAACTATCTACTATTGCAATAAATAGACCCATTAAAATAATAATTTTTACCGTAATTTTTTTTAAAAAATCTCTCAACATATGTTCTTTCGTTTTTACAAAACTTCCGCTAATGCTCTAAAAATTAAACCGAATAAATACTATTGTATCCCATTATTATTGTCCACATCAAAAAAAACTTTTAAATCTTCAGCTACCAAATATTGCAATACTATGTTTTAAAGCTTGACAAGAGCCATTATGTTTTACTAACATGTAGGCGTACAATATAAGCGTATTTACTTAAAATAAAGGAAAGAGAATGCAAAAAAAAATTATTATGGCTTTATTAATAGGTACTAGCCTAGCCTATGGTACGAGCAATTCAACTACAAAAATCACTATGACTACGGATATGGTAAAAGCAGCAATTAAAGAATTATATGAAGAAGCATTTGGACCAATGGATGACAATTTGCTAGCAGCTGAGAATCCTTGCTGTGACAATTGCGATGGTCATTAAAAAACTGTAAGGCTTTTTAAAAAATAAAAAATATGCGCTTAAAAAACAATTATACCATTACTGTATTTTTTATAATAATATCTTTTTTTAATGCTACCTATTCAAAGTCTACCTTTGTTGTTGATAGCCAAAAAACTCTTGATTATCAAGCAATTTTTGATTACCCCATACCTCATGTCATTGCTCGTTACTGCAAAGACTATGGAGTAGCAGAAGAAGTTGCAAAAGTACATGAACGAGAATTAAAAAGATGGTTCATTTTGACGATCATTTGGGCAAATAAATATCCAGGCAAACCATTAGATATGTTTAGCAGTGAAATTGATAATTTATGGCATACTTTTTTACTCTTTACACAAGATTACCAAAAGTTTTGTTATGAATGTTTTGGAAAATTTATCCATCACACACCCACAATCGACACTCATTAAAAAAAGTATTTATAAAAAATAGTTTCTAATTTTTACATAAAAAGCAAAAAAGTTCTCTTGTTGGCCAATATAATGTATGGTCAACAAGAGAACTTTTTATTTAACACAAATTTTTTACCCTAACTGGGCAAATTAATTGAAATCTTAAGCACAATTACCATAGCTTTCAACTCATGCAACAACTACTTGAGCAACTCTTCTTTAATTATTGTGTATAGCGAGAATCTGGTGCAAGATGTGCACCTTCTGATAATTCAACCGCACCCCTTTCTTCTCGTCCAGGAATATGCTGCAAAGCTCTATCCTCTTTATTCTTGCTTTCCTCAGCTAACAGCATTTCCTGAAATTGCTGTTTACTTAATTCATCATTAAATTGTTCGCCCGGCAAACGTCTTTTAATCTCTTTTCTACGCCTTTGCAAAGGCAATGATCCTTCTGTTTTATCCGATGGCCTTAACCGCGAAGCCTGTAAGCTAGGCGCTATGAAAACTAGCAAACCTATCAAAAAAATAATTTTTACCGTAACTTTTTTTAGAAAATCTCTCAACTCAAAATCCTTCCATTTATTATTATCTTATATAATCATAATGACAGATATTGAAAATAGTTCAAGAACTAACCGTAATTAAAAAAAATTTTATAGATGCTCCAATTTCCAGCTATACGCTTTTAGGAGTATAAAAATAGAACAAAAAAAGGTTTTTTTTTTAATCAAGGCACTCCCAAAATATTATCTAGTCAAAACAGACTTAATTTTGTTTTCCTTCTTCAAACACAACCGCTAAAGCAGGATGCTTGGCTTTAAAAACAAGTATTCTTTTATACAATTTTTTACCAGTCAAAGATAAATTACGAGGTCCCCATTCTAGATGAAGTCGAGAAGTTTGATCCCGCATAGCTCCATTTATACGTACTATTTCTCTCTCTACTAATTGTTCTTCTTCAAGACAAACAGAAATCGCTTTATAATTAGCACTATGAAAATATTCTATCTGATAAGCTTGAATCTGTGTAAATTCAGTACCTGGTACATAGCCAACCCCTTGCTCAAGACGATAAAGTCTTTCTAACGCAGTATCCATAGCAGATATGTCAGCTGATATTAACCATAAAAATAATAATTTTTTCATCAAAAAACCTTCCATCTGCACAAAACCATTTAAAATGCACTATTATAATTTTATCAATTACATACTGCCTGTAAAGATAACTGTTTTTTAAGCAGCAAAAACTAAAAATAAATGGTACATATTTATTGGTTAACCATTAGACTTATAACTAAACATTAGCCTATGGCGACAGATAAAAAATAAATTAGAATTGTTTAACTAAACCTTGCTAATAAGGGTAAATTAGAAGTAAAAAAAGATTCTGGTTTTCAATCAAAACTAAAGCTGCTCTAAATAAGCATTAACCTCTTTTAACAATTCTTGATCCCTTTGATGCGTCAACCTTTCCAACGCTTGCGAGTAAGGAAGCCAAACATAATCACTATGTTCCGCAGATAATTTTACCCGCTTAGAATCTGCTGTAGCAATAAAATAAAACACCGTTTTATGTATAATATTATTATCCCTATCTGCAAACGAATATTCTATTTTAGATTCAAACGTATCATAAAAAGTGCCATCAATGCCTGTCTCTTCTTTAAGCTCTCGTAGCGCTGCTATCTGTTTAGATTCATTCATTTCTATTTTACCCTTTGGAAAGCTCCAGTGATTTCCAGCAAAAGGAGCATGCTGTAATAAAAGATAGGTTTTTTCCTGGTTCTTAGGATCAGAATAAAAAAGAATAAATCCAGCCGCTTGTTGATTCATAATAATATCCTTAATCGATAAAATAGAGCTTAATAGTAAAGCGATTTCGTAATTTTAAAAGACTCAATAAAAACAACAAATACAAAGGTCCGAGCCAAAACCAAAAAAGAATAGTATCGAGCAATAAATGAGAAACATAGGCCGATTGTAATTTAATAACATAAAGTAAGCCATAATATATGAGATAAAAGGGCATTCCTACTACAAATAACTGTATACTATAACGTATAAAAAATTGAAAAATACGACCAAAATATAACTTAAAATTAAAGTATAACTTTAAAGACAGAGCAAATAACATAGTCTGAATAATGCTGCTCACCGTGGTTGCTAATGCAAGCCCTGGAGCTTGCAACAAAAATACGCAATTTTTATTAATAAAAAAATTAACAGAAACAGTAACCAGAGATATCAAAGCGGGCAACCACGTATTATGCAATGAATAAAACATGATACGCATTATCTTATTAAAAGCAACAAATACAAGTCCCATAAGATAAATCTGCAATAATAAACTTGCTTTATAGACCTGCGCGAGAGAAAATTTTTGAGATAAAAATATAGTAATAAATATTTTGGAAGAAAAGAAAACCATAAAAATAGCAAGCGGTAACATAAGCCATATAATAAGCTTTATAGCCTCATGAAGATAAAAATGTAATCGCTTAGGAGCATACAAACTTATTTTGGTAAAATGGGGCATAAGAATAGTTGAAATAGCATGACCAAATACTCCCATAGGAAAAAGCATAAAACGGTGCGCAAGAGTAAGCAATGAAATAGAACCATCTGCCAGATAAGAAGCAAAACTGGTATTAATAAATAGATTAGCCTCTTCTACGCCAACAGCCGGAAGCAAAAGAAAAAACTTTCCTAATATAGGCTTAAACTGCCAAATAGCATCCCTATCGAGAGGCCCTATTCTAAAACCCAACCGAATATACGTGATAATGTGCCATATTAATTGAACAACACCGCCAGCAATAATAAACCAACAAAGATAAGTAACGGGCAAATCAAAATAGTAACAAGTCGCTATACCGCCAATAACAAAAACATTTAATACTATCGGTGATACTGCTGGTACAAAAAAATGATTAACTGACTGCAAAGCACTTGCAAGAAGGGCGCTTATAGAAATAAGAAATGCATAGGGAATAAGTATCTGCAATATCAAAGCTGCCAGGGTTGCTTTTTCAGGAGAAAACCCCATCACAATATAGTGAATTATGGTTTCAGCATAATAAATTCCCAGGCAGGATAATATAAGCAATGTCCCTTCAAAAAGAAGAAAAGCGACCGCCATAAGTTTAGCTACCGCTTCCGGTCCCTTTGTTCGCATTGTTTGGGTAATTGTTGGTCCCGTAGCAGCAGAGAGCGCCCCCTCGGCAAATATTTTCCGTAAAGAATTTGGTATTTTATAAGCAGTAAAAAATATATCTGCCGTTGAAGTTGCACCTATGTATCGACTTAAAAGAAGATCGCGTATAATTCCCAATACGCGACTAACAAGGGTAAAGCTCCCTACCATCACCATTTTTTGTTTTATAATTTTTCGTGAATTCACCGATACTCTTTTCTAAATATGACTAAACTTTTAATACATCTGGATATTTGTGAGCAAGATACATTAAGCCTAACAAATTAGGAACGGCTGCAAGCACAAGAATAGTATCCATTATTTCCCATACTAAAGGTACCGGCAAAATAGCGCCTATAAAAATAAAACTCAATAACAATAATTTATAGCCCGCAATACCAACGCCCTTGGACAAAAAACGAAAATTTTGTAAACCATTAAAGCTATTGCCAATTACCGTGGTAAAAACAAAAAGTGAAATCGATACCAATAATATATAATGGCCTGCAACGGGAGTATGAATCTTAAAAACTTCATACACAAGCGTATTGCTCAAGCCGCCACGCATCCATATTCCAGTCACCAAGGTCAAAAGACCAGAAATCACTGAAAGAAGAATATCGGCCACCGTTGAACCCATCGCCAATACCCCTTGATCCGAGTGATTTTTCACATCTGCCATCGCATGCGCCATTGATGCTGTACCAATCCCAGATTCAGAAATAAAAACACCCCGCAACATACCACTATGCATCGCCTGAAAAACAGTTGCACCAAGAAATCCACCAATCGGCGCCGCTGGCTGCAATATCGAACCAAAAACAAGCTTAACAGCATCCCATAAAGCAACTGGATTTTTACCAAGAATAAAAAGCGAAAATAGGACATATAAAACAAACATAAATGGCACTACTTTACTTGCCACCAGGCCAATACGCTTTACGCCACCATGAATTGTTATCGCCGTAACTATTGCCAATATAAAACCAGTTACCCAAGTCGGAATATGTTCAATAGCGTAAATAGAAGAAAGAGTATTTGATTGTACCGCAGAAAAACCTATTAAAAGAACTGCCATTATCACTGCATACCAATATGCCAAGAATGAATGAACTGACTTAAGATAGTTCATAGGACCACCAATAATTTCATTATTGTTATTTTTTGTTCGCGTATGAAGAGCAAACATAACCTCAGCAAACTTGGTTGCAGAAGCACAAACAAGATAAAAAACAAGCCAAAAAAGTGCCCCTGGACCACCGGCAACAATTGCAATGCCGGGTCCGACGATGTTTCCAACGCCGATAGAAGTGCCAAGCGCGGTAAACAGCGCGTGTAATGGGTTAATAGCATTACCAAAAGAAGAATCAGTTTGTCCATTGTTATCTTGTCTCTGATTTTTATTTTGTTCCTGTTTTGTTGAACTTCTGTGCGTTCTTATAACACGAATAAAAAGCGGCATTACCCGCAACTGTAAAAATTTAGTTTTTATAGTAAAAAATATACTTGCCCCAAAAAATAAAAACGCACTTGGAATTGCAAGTACATCGTTATTCAACCATTTAAAAAATGACAATAAATAGAGCGAGTCAACCATATGTATTCCTGTTTTTTGTTTTAAACAATTATTTCGACTTTATATTTTTTATAATTATCTCGAACTATTATAATCGCTTTTCTTATAATTGTCTCTGATATGTTGACGATTTTGCTAAAAACATAAGAGCTATTCGTAACAATTGGTCAAAAGTAAGTTCTTTTTCTAGCGAAAGTTCTTTTTCAGTAGAAACTGTTTTTAAATACTGCATGGCCTGAGCAATCTCTATGCGAGAATAATTCAAAGATTCCAAAGTCAAATTAATCGTCTGCCATACTTTAACTCTATCTGATAGACCATTGTTTTTCTGGCCATTGCCCTGCTGCCCTGCACTTCCACCATCTTTTTGGCCGTCGTCATATTCGCTATAATCCTGCAAGCCAGCTATTTTATTCTTTAAATGCATAACTATTTGTTCAGCTTTTCTCATGCCTACACCAGAAATGCTACTTAACTTCTTGATATCGCTCATATGAATCGCTTCTACAAAGGACGTCGCGCCTAAATCAGCAAGTGCTGCAAGGCCTATTTTAGGCCCAATACCGGCACAACTGATAATCAGCATAAAAAGACGTTTTTCATACTCTGAGCTAAAGCCATAAAAAGATGGGCCCGCTTCAGCATTCCAATGCATGTACACTACGAGCGCTACCGATTCTCCCGCGCTATAACAAGTACCATTGGGTACCTGTAGAGTACATTCAACAATTCCACCAACCGCAAGTGTAACGTGCTGATTCGCTGATTGCTTAACAATGCCCGTAATAGCACTAATCATATACTATCTCTTAACTCTATTTTGCTGTCTTTTGCTCTATCTCTTAACGCTACTTTTTAACTCTGTATATTAATTTTTGTATATTAATCTAGATATAAAAATACGGACAAATCGATAATTTTGCAAATCCTATATAATTTCCATGGCAACCACTAATTCTTTGCCAAATACAGCAATGCCATAACATAAAACAGGGCCTTGATAGCCAAAATCTTTTATTTCTGCTTTATAGGACAAGCTCTTGATCTGTTCTAACGCTTCTTTTGCAGATTTTGTGAGTATTTTTTCATTATTTTTTGATTTTTTAGATTCGATTTTAGCTTTTTTAAATTCAATTAAAATTCCAGGATCTTGAGATGTTCGCGGTGCAAGCATAATATCATAACGGCCAAAACCAGATTCACGATTCGGGGTCCCCGCCGATAGGTGGGGTGAACGATTAGATTTGATTATATAACGATCAGAAAGTCCTGTTAATAATCCGAGAACAAATAAATGAATACTACGTTCAATATCGTCAATAGGCAAATCGAAAAAACTACAACTATTTATAACAAATTTTTGTAAAAGAACAGTGAGTTTGTTTTGATTGCCTGTTATAAGGGCAGTAAACAATTCAGTAACATCATCAGACACCAATGTTTGATTCATAGCTTCAGCAATTAATTTTTCATATAACAATTCTATTTCTGTATTAGGCAAAGCAAGCGTATAATAATATCGCTTATTTTTAAATACACGCGATGTTGCGGTAAGATAGCCGGTAAAAAGAAAAATACTCCAAAATCCTTGAATACTTTGAATATTATTTTTAAGGTCTCGCAACGAAATACCTTCATCTATTTCTTTATTAACGATCTCTTTCCCTTGTAATAAAAGTTCTATGTCATCTTTAATTGCCTGGCCTGATTTAGCAATAAGATTTTTAATAAGATTATTATTACTGGTATTAGCCCAATATGTTTGAAGATCACCTCTAAAACTAATGCAACTCAGCAATGACCAAGGATTATAGATGTTAGTATTGCCAAATATGTAGCCATCATACCAATCTTTAATTTCATCTTTTTTGTCGTAAAGATCATAATTAATCAACAGTTGATCAACTTCTTCTTGTGTAAAACCAAATTTATCAGAATATTGAGTATTTAATATGGTATAAACAGAAAGATGATTAAGTCCTGAAAATATACCTTCTTTGGCTATGCGAGTAATGCCCGTTAAAAATCCTTTTTCAAGCGCTGAGTTTGTTTTCAATACCTTTGAAAGTAAGCCATTTACAAATTCTACCATTTTTTCATAATAATTATGTAAATACGATTGTATTATTGGAGCATCATATTCATCAATTAAAACAATAACTTTTTTTCCTATTTGTTCATATAATAAACGAGATAGAAATTGTAAACTTTGAATTAATTCTCCTTCAGAGGCTTGTTTTTCCTTAAGGCGATTAAAAATAGCAAAATCAGATGGATCAAAATTTTCTATAGCCGCATTAGATAAAAGTCGCTTGCATTCCTCTGAAATAATAATTGCAAACTCTTCATACGCCAATTCCCATGAACTACTTTTAATGTCTTTAAACGTTAAAAAAATCACCGGATATTTTCCCTGAAGATCTCGATATTCGGCAAAAGCCCATATATTTGTATTTTCAAAAAGATTAGTATTATTTTGATTTGTTTTTTCAAAAAAATATTTAAGCATTGAAAGATTTAATGTTTTGCCAAATCGACGTGGTCGAGGAACTAAAATAACCTTACCCCCATCTTGCCAAAACTCTTTAATTAACAATGTTTTATCAACATATGCATTCTTATTATCAATTATTTCTTTATAATCTTCAACCCCTATAGGAACTAATTGGTTTTGAGACATAAAATCCTCCAAATAATAGTTTTTTGACACCGCTATTTTTTACATTATACAAAACAATTTAGCTTTATACAAAGCTAAACAAAGCTAAAGTTCCTCACTAACATAAAAAATAGTCGCATTCTTCGTAACTATCTATAGAACAGTTTAACAAGCAACCAACTTTTTCTTTTCTGCCTGTTCCCGACTGTATCGCTCATACACAATCCAACCAACAAGACCACAAGCAACAGCCGCACCTGCATACCACCCAGCATCATCAGCAAACAGATTAGCTGTATACGCATGCATTTTCCCTGAAGGCGTATCACCAGCCAACTCATGAACGTACTCTACGGACTTAACGGATAGCAAACCCATTTTTGAAGCCACATAGCCGGCTCCGCCGGCCACTAAAGACGTTCCTGCGATAGTAGCTCCCCCTATAACCACTGGCTTCATCAAATCTTTTGCATCTAATTTGGGCCAACTTCCTAATCGCGCAGCCGCTGCTGCTGAAATCCCTAAACCTACCCCAAATCCCCATGTTTCTGCAACTCCCAAACACAAACTCCTTACTACAAGACCGTTTGTCGCAGCAAACGAAGCAAACTCGTTTCTGGACTTACTAATACTAAGTTGCGTCTCATAAAACCCTTCAGTAAAATATTCTGGACAAACTGCGGCAGCAATTTGGCTTCTTCCTATGCCATATATAATTGCTGCAAAAGTCGCACCTGCTATAATCCCTGAACCCTCACTCACTTCAATTTCTATCTGCTTTTCTTGTGTATTCAGTTTAGCTTGAGCAGCCAATCTATTATCAAGCTCAGTCGTTGCTGCACATAACATATTCGATATTCCCAACACCAGGCTCAAAAAAATATAAAAACTTACTTTTTTCTGCATAACACCGCAATATTTATTATAAAACCCATATTATTAACACAATCATTAGAATATTAGAATAAACGAGCTTATTGATCTATGCAAATGGGGTAAATTCAGCAATTCAGCTTATTTCTAAAAATATAAACAAGCTGAGAGTCTATTGGGCGCGATGCATTAGCTTATAATGCGACGATAGTTTGTTTTTTTGATCGCGAATGCTTAACTTATTTGATAGGTGCGCGTGACTCGCTTAAAAGCGTTTTGCTTATTATTGTTTATAATTTTCTTCGACACTTACCATAGCAATAGTTACTTTTTTCCCAATTACATGAGCAGCGCGATTCAACGTTAAAAGGGTGACAGAATAATTTTCAGGATCAAGAAGTCTTTCTAGCCCAGACCTACTTGTTTTAAGCTGCTTTGCCATATCAGTCTGCGTTATAGCATTTTTTTTCATATATTTTTTTATATTACGAGCGACAATAGATTTAATTGCTGCAATTTCCACCTCTTCTTGAATGCCTTCTTCTTTAAGAAAATCTTCAAAATGAGAGCCAATATTTTTAGCTTGTTTCATGATTTCTCTCCTATATATTTTTAGCTCTTTTTTATCCATCAATAATTGTACCATTTTTGGTGCAACCAGGCCAATATCCATTATCTAAAAAAACTTATTTAAAATAACCCACAATAAAAAAATAGAACTAAAGGGGCTTGTAGTTATTTAATTGCGCGCAACTTTCTGAAGAATTACGCTCGAACTCTGCAGAAAAGCAATAATGCAAAAAAAATCGGTGAACCCAAATTAGCGTTCACCGACAAAAAATCAAGTTCTAAAAAATATAAAAACGAATAGCGAACATAAACTCAAACAGCCTACTGCTGTTTCTGAGCACATTCATACTGCTCACAAGCACGTTTATATCGCTCATGCACAATCCAAGAAACAAGGCCACAAGCAACCAATGCTCCACCGAAATAGCCAACATGATGAGCGAATGCGTCAGCCGTATAGGCATCTCTTACCCCTGAGTTTGGCCAGGACCAAGAGCCCCAAGCTTTCTGAATACCATTCTTTAACTCTTGAGATAACCAACCATTTTTTGAAGCCACATAACCATAGCTGCCAGCAGCTAGCGCCATACCAGAAAGACTAGCAATGCCTACACCAATTGGTTTAATCAAATCTTTTATGCCCAACTTAGGCCAGCTCCCGATTCGTGCTGCTGCTACAGTAGGAACACCTAATAATGCCCCAAACCACCATGTTGCAAAAATTCCCCAATATAAGCCTAGCGCAGTAGGATCTTTCACCTCTAGCATGTATTTAGCTAATTTATCTCCACACTGTGCGTTATGCAGAAGCATGTCCAAATGAAACCCTTCGGTGAAATATTCTGGGCAAACGCGAGCAGTAATTTGATCGTTTCCTATGCCATACACTATGGCTGCTAAAATAGAGGCTGCAAAAACTTGAGTGCTCTCGCTCACTTCTGCTCCTATTTTCTTAGCTGTTTTTATTACTTTCTCCTGTGTGGGTCCTATTTCAGCATGTACCGTGCCCAATAGAGATAAAACCATAAAAATATATAAACTAATTTTTTTCTGCATAGTCGCCCCTTTTATCTGATTATAAAGTCTATATAATCAGTATAAACGAGCTAATTAATCTATGCAAACGGGGTACGGGTTCCTAGCAAATGAATACGAGCCTAACCAGCCCAATTTTTTATTACAAAAATATACGATTAATAAAAATACAAATAAATTTGACAAAAAGCATCTTAAAGCAATGATCCCCAATATTAAAACAACTTTTAGCACTTGCTAAAGGTTAATTTTATCTCCAAAATATAATATATGAAGATAAATATATCGAGAAAAAAACACGCGATTTTAGGGCAAAAACATGAACCCAGACCTACTTGTTTTAAGCTACTTTGCCATATCAGTCTGCGTTATAGCATTTTTTTTCATATATTCTTTTATATTGCATCAAGCATATCACCGTATGTGTTAAAGAACATACTACTCAAATAATAGAAAGCTGTACCACAAACGCCACCAATTAAAAAACCAGGCAAAATAATATGTTTCTTTATATCTAACTGTTGTGCCGGTTTAACACCACTAAGAGCTCCCAAAACAAGACATCCTGGTATAACAAATTTCAGGCTATAACAACAAATAGATGCTGTCCATTGGGGGGAAATACCCTCTAACTCAGAAGCAACGAATTTAGTCTCTTTATCACACCGATCAAGCCTAGATCCCAATAATAATTTTTGATTTAGCAACCGTTGCTGCTCTATTTGCAGTTCTGGATAATCTTTTGCGATATCTACATAACCAACTATTAGACTATTTATATCAGGAATACCTTGGTCCTTTGGCGCCATTAACCCAACTTCATTTCTTAATAGTTCCCTTAGGTCTCTCAGCACTATACTATTTGCTTGATTGTTTTCATCAGCAAGTTCTTTGTCTATAGCATTAATATCCGACATAAAACGAGATTTTTGCTTTTCTAATTTTTTTTGCTTTAATTTATTCATTAAACAAAATAAGCCAATGCCTGACAATGTAGCAGTCACACCAAAAACAACTCCTGCCATTCCATTATTAGGCATATTAAATAAACATTCTAGCCCTTTTATTTTAGATTTTTTCAAAAAACTATCTTCCATTGCTGCGTTACTTTGCTGAAAAACAAATGCAAAACATACCGATATCTGCAATAATACAATTTTACCACTTTGCCACAAAGATTATCCTTGGCTTGAACTAATTCAGAAACAGTCTGCGAAACACCACACACTTAATAAACCAATAAACTCTCTACTACCCTTTTCTTCATCGCCTGATTCTTTATTTTCAAAAGCTTTTAATTTACGACTTTTTTTTAGGTCTTTAACTTTAATTTGAACATGATTAAAAAGTTTCATTTCTATTCAAAAAAATATTATCGTTTACTCGAACTAACCCCAAACTGATTATGAAAGTCTCGAATCCTCAACCTCTTACCCCATAGATACTAACATGAATAGCGGGTAATCTCACAATATAAAAAAAACCTGCAATCAATAAAAAGCTAGCTGTTTAATCTGTTTCTTGTATAATTTTCATGGCAACTATTACATGCTTACCAGACACTGCAACACCATAACAAATAATTTGACCTAGATAACCATCAGCCCTCATCTGTGCTTCATAATTAAGGCTTTTGATTTGCTCTAGTGCTTCTTGTGCAAATAAGGCTAACCTTTCGCCTTCTTTATTTTTTGCTCTTTTAAATTCGATCAAAATACCAGGACCTTGCGATGTTCGCGGCATGAGCATAATATCGTAACGCCCATGACCAGATTCTCTATTTGATTGTATTCTATAACGATCTGCAAGTCCTGCTAATAATCCCAATACCAACATATGAATACTCCTCTCTGGCAGATCATAAAAACTACAATTATTGACTATAAATTCTTGCAAATAATGTTCAACTATTTTTATATCTCCAGTAATAAGAGCACTAAAAAGTTTTTTAAGTTCGGTAAAAGCAATAACAGTATTCAATGCTTGCAAAACAAGGTCTTGATAAAGATACGAAATTTCTTTGTTAGGAATAGCTAAAGTATAATGATACCTATCATCAATTATAGTATGCGACACTGCAGTAAGATAGCCAGTGAATAAAAGAAAACTCCATGGTTCTTGATTATCATTATCTAGATCCGGAAAGGTGACATTCACATCTATTTTTTTATTGGCAATAGTATGACCTTGCAGAAGAAACTCTATTTCATTTTTAACTTCCTGATTCACCTTTTGTTTAGAGCCCGCAATAATTTTTTTAACAAGCTCATTATCGCTGGTATTAGCCCAATAAGTTTCAAAAATTCCTTTGCGCTTTATACAATGAAGCAATGACCAAGGATTATATATATTAGTTTGACCAAATATGTACCCATCATACCAATGTTTAATCTTGTCCCTTTTATCAACAAGATCATGAACAACGAGCAATTGATCTACTTCTGATTGAGTAAACCCAAATTTATCAGAATATTCAATATCTAATACGGTACACACAGAAAGATTATTAAGACCTGAAAATATACCTTCTTTGGCCGTACGGGTAATGCCCGTTAAAAAGGCTTTTTCAAGCGTAGGATTTGTTTTTAATGCCGTTGAAAGTAGATTTCGCATAAAATCTATCATTTCTGGATAATAATCATGCAGGTAAGAGTTTATTATAGGGGCATCATATTCATCGATTAAAACAATAACTTTTTTTCCAACTTGTTCGTATAGTAGGCGTGATAAAAATTGCAAGCTATCCACCAGTTCTTGCCCAGATGCTTGTTTAGTTTTAAGTCGGTTAAAAATATCAAGATCAAAAATGTCAATTTTTTCTATAGCAATATTATATGAAAGTCGTTTACATTCCTCTGATATAAGAGCGGTAAATTTCGCATAAGCAGATTCCCAAGAAGCAACTTTAACGTCTTTAAAAGTTAAAGAGATAACGGGAAATTGTCCCTGAAGACCGTGATATTCTGAGTAATTCCATATATTTGTTTCTTTAAAAAGATCAGCTGTCTTTTGATTTGTTTTTTCAAAAAAATATTTAAGCATTGAAAGATTTAATGTTTTGCCAAATCGTCGTGGACGAGGCGTTAAAACAACCTTAGCTCCATCTTGCCAAAATTCTTTAATAAGAAGAGTTTTATCAACATAGGCATTTTTGCTATCAATAATTTCTTTATAGTCTTCAACCCCTAGCGGTATCGCAGAACAAGAAAAAGAATGGTGAGACATATAATTCTCCAAATAATAATTTTTTACACTCACGCTATTTTTTTATATTATACAAAACAATTTGGCTTTATACAAAGTCGAAGAAACCCATGCTTAGATAAGCTCTTTAGCGAAGCCAATTTTTTAGTATAAAAACATACGATTAATAAAAATACAGATAAATTTGACAAAAAGCATCCTCGTGTTACTCTTATTTCTGTTGTTTTAGCTTTTTTGTATGCGGAAATAGCTCAATTGGTAGAGCGTTGCCTTGCCAAGGCAAAGGTTGCGGGTTCGAGTCCCGTTTTCCGCTCCATAAATTAGTATCGTTATATACCCGTTAATTATAAGGTCAGGGCGCATGAAATCTATTGTAGAAGAAGCGTCATCTATTAAGCAAGCTATAGAAAATGGCTGGAAACGCTTAGGTGAGCCAACTATTTTTTCCGTAAAAATTCTAGAAAAGCCAGAACTAAATTTTTTAGGATTTAGTAAAAAACCGGCAAAAATAGCTCTTATCGTTGAAGATACAATGCAGGGCAAACTTAACTCAAGAGAGACTGGTTATCAGTCATCAAAAAAACAACCTTTTGCAGGACAAACAGAAACTAAGTCTCGAGAAAAAGAAAGCTCCTTCAAAAAAAATTCTCTCAAAGATGACAAAAAAAATTCCACCCAAGACAATTTTGCTAAACAAAACATTCCTAGACAAAATGCTACCAAAGAAAATTTTTCTGACGGAAATGCTTTTCAAGAAGATAATTCTTCCGAGAATGCTTCTCGTGAAATTACTTCTAAATGGTCAGAGCAACGCGTTGATATAATAAAAGATTGGTTTACCAAAACTCTACTTTTAATGAATAAAGGTTCTGTCAAATTTAAAGTTTCAGTTGAAGAATCAACATTGCACATTACACTAAATGAACCATTATTATCTGACAATAAAAATGAACGCTTTGTTTTTGCAAGTATAGGCCACCTGATGATGGAAACTTTACGAAACAAATCAAAAAAAATATTACGCAATATGCGAATTATTATCAGCAATAGTTAATCGTTAATTAAAAGTGAATATACTCGAAAAAAATCTTGCTATTGCCAGTGATCAAGAAGTAATCATTGCTCAATGCACACCATCCGGCATTGGTGCCCTTGCATTACTTCGCATGACCGGCATTCATACCATTGAAGTGGCAACACGCATAAGCCTTTTAGCTGATGGCCAGCTATTATCTCAATTGCCAACACACACCATTCATTATGGCTGGGTCATAGATACTCGTCAAAATAGCGATAGCACTCAATTAAAAAATATTAAACTAGACAACGTTCTTTTCTTTCTCATGCGTGGACCAAAAACATTTACCGGACAAGATACCGTTGAAATCACTTGCCACAATAATCCCTTTATTATTGAGTCTATTATTCAACAAGCTATTCTGCATGGTGCCCGATTAGCACAAAATGGTGAATTTTCTTTTCGCGCAGTACTTAACAATAAAATAGATGTTCTTCAAGCAGAGGCGATTAATGAACTAATTCATGCTAACACCCAAATGGGCTTAAAGCAGGCACTTGCTCAAGTAAATGGAAGCTTTTCATCGTGGATACAAAAAATAGAAAAACAACTGCTCAAAATACTGGCCTTCTGCCAAGCAAGTTTCGAATTTATTGATGAAGAAATCACCTTCGATGATCAAATAAAAGAAATGGTAGCACACGCCTTATCAGAACTTAACGCAGCAAAAATCACTTTTGATCAACAAAAACATATCCGAAACGGCATTCGCATTGCTCTTGTTGGTTCAGTAAATGTTGGAAAATCATCGATTTTTAATTTTTTTTTACAACAAAACAGAGCAATTGTTACTGATATTGCTGGCACCACCCGTGACGTCATAGAAGCTGGCCTCTATAGAACTGGCAATTATTGGACCTTGATAGATACTGCTGGATTGCGAGAAACTGATAATACTATAGAACAAGTGGGAATAATAAAATCTTTTGAGCAAGCTCAACTAGCTGATATTATTCTTTTAGTTTTTGATGGCTCACGTGCTTTTTCACAAAACGAGAACATAATTTATGCCGATCTTTATGAGCAATACAAAGATAAAATTATAATGGTATGCAACAAAGTAGATCTACCCCAAGCTTCTGAGACAATTGACTGGCAATCGTATCCAGTTTCTACCAAAAATGGCACCGGATTCTCAGATCTGGAAAAAGCGCTAGAAGAGCGCGTAGAAAAATTATTTGCCACAATAAATTCACCATTCTTGCTTAATAAACGACAATTTAATATAATAACTGCACTAGAAAAAGATGTAAAACATATAGAAACGCTCTTATACTCAACGCTCCAATATGAAATTATCGCATATCACCTTGTTGACGCTCTTGCTCATTGCTCTGAATTAACGGGTAAATCGATAAGCGAACAAGGACTTGATCTTGTTTTTAGGGAATTTTGTGTTGGGAAATAATAAGCGCACAACTAACGTTAATTACTATAAAAATTGGTCAAAATAAAAATATGAAAAAAATAGTTATCTTTTCAACTGTCGGTGGCGGAGGGCACGTATCCGTTGTAGAATCTTTGAATGCTGCCCTGGGGCAACAGTATCAGATAACAACAATCGATATCTTCCAAGATGTTCTTTTCACCCATTCTTTTTTTAAAAACATTGGCAACCCAATTAGATTATATAACTATTTTTTACGCAAAAATATGATTTTTTTCTGTAACATTTTTGCTAAACTTGGTGCTATTTTTTTTTCTTTCAAAAACAAATCGACAACTACCACCCTACACAACTACTTAAAAACAGAACAACCAGATCTCGTTATTTCGGTTATCCCCTTTGTTAATGCGTATATTGGTCAAGCAGCTCAGAAACTTAACACCCCCTTTCTGATTGTCTCATCCGATATCAGCGCTAAGCTCTATCTTCTTAATTTTAAAAAACATATAGATAAAAAAACGCATGAAACAAGTAAAAAATTACCTGAAACATATATAGCAACACCATTTCCTGATTATAATAATCAGAAATTATTACTAGAAGCAGGTATTAAAGAAAAAAATAGTTTCGTTGTTGGCGCATCAATCAGACCTCGTTTTTTGTACAAAAAAAATCGGTTAACTCTACAAGAAAAATGGGGCGTTAATAAAAGTCTGCCAACTATCATGCTTATGATGGGAGCGCAGGGGTCAGAATCGACCATTACGTATTGCAAAAAGTTAACAAAAGTTACTACGCCTATTAATCTCATAGTTTGCGTTGGCAAAAATAGTGCGCTTAAACAACAAATACAGCTAATCACATTTCCAAAAACAATAAGCATACGTATCATTGAATTTACTCAGGATATAGACGAACTCATGACGATTGCTGATCTTTTGATCAGCAAATCTGGTTCTTTAAGTGTCTGTGAATCAATTTATCAAGAATTACCAATACTTTTGGATGCAACAACCACCGTATTAACATTAGAAAAACCAAACCATCCCTTTATTGCACAGCATGCGTTTGGTGAATCATTAACAGACATAGATAAAGTAAGCAGTCGAATAGACGATATATTTGCCCATCCTGCGATTTTAGAACAATGGCGCTATCATCTATCTCTTTTTAAGAAAAAGAACAGCCAAGTCGAAATTCCAAAGATTATTACAGATATCTTGGCATCTGCCAAACCTCAGTAGACAGTTTCGCCAACATAATTTTTATATTCCAACAAAAAAGCCGATTATAAAAACCGACCTTGCTAATCACCAACTTAAGTGCACACTTCTACTTAAATAAATACTCTTATTTTTTTGCTACCTCAAAATTAGTTACCATAACCCTAACATCACCTCTGCGATGATACCGCACTTTCCCTACCAAGCCAAAAAGCGGCCAAAATTAATCCCGTAAAAACCACCAATCCAGCCGCACTTTTCCAAGCTGAATCCCCTTCTTGATTAGCAATTATTGGATTTGCTTGGCCACCGCCCTGTTGCACCTTCACTGGCCTCTTCATCTGTTCGAACCTATCATCGCTCTCCTGCGCCATCTTCTTTTGCGTACGCTCCTCTTGTTCTATCTTAGACCACAATTCACGCACCTTAAAATCAGCCCTGGAAGCCTCGCCCTTTGCATTGTACAACCGCTGATTAACATCTTGCAGCAGCGCCTTTTCTTTATCGTTATCCTCCTTACCCCTACTATTATTGAAAAACAGTACCCATTCTAAACTTTTTCTCTGCTTCATAAATTCATCTCTTCGGCTTTCTGCCGCAAATCTATCCTCCTTCAGCTTTCCAAATCGCGATCGCATATCTAGCAACTCGTTTCGCCTCCATTCCGCCACTTCTCGTTCACCTTCCCAGTAAGCACTATGCAAACCTCCAACGACAAAAAAACTTAATAATATAATTAAATTTAAACGTAATTTCATGCAAATCCCACAATTATATGTATCGCCCCCAAAAATAAAAAAACAGAACAACCAAGAACAACGTCCTTTTATCTCTTTCCAGCAATACTTACACCGCCAAAGCTAAGGCCATTCAACACAGCACCTTTATAATAACGCTAACTTCTTCTTCTACACTCCCTAACACCACGCCCCCCCTCTTTCCCTTGGGCTGCGTGGACTCACCATTACCCCTTACCACCCATTTTGATTCACCCTCATCGCCCCTTACCCATACTTTTGCTTGCCCACTCACCAAACCAGGAGCATTAAAAATACCTCCACCATAAACACCTAAACTCAACTGATCTACTTCTCCTTCTCCAACATATATAGACCCTGGGCCCCAAGAACCAACATACAATTAACCTGCTTCCAAATTTTCCACGTCTACAGTAGATGAACCAAATCGCCGCAAACAAAAAATACCATTTTTTTTAATAATATTTTCCACTGTCACGCTTGATGGCCCACGAACCCACAAATCTTCCATATCATCGTACACATCAAAAGAAAAATCCAAGCTTTTTTTCGAATCTTCGGTTGCAAGAGTACCCGTTAAACATCCCAATACATTAAAAACGGGGTATTTTATTCTGAGCATGGCTGGTAAATGGAAAAAACAAAAAGGGCAAAATTATGAGCAAACTATTCAAAAAATTAAAGGCCTCATTAGAAAAGGTTATTGCCTATCAACAAGGTCAATTGCACCTTCGCTCAAAAACTATTGAATTACCCAAACCCTCTGCCAATTATAAAAGAAAAAAAATCAAAAAACATACTATCTACGAAGTTTTTCACTAATTAAATTATTTAAACTAATTTTATTCCGTAAAGCTTCAAGCGCTAAATGAGCATGCAGCTCTGGTGTTATTCTAAGATGCAATTTACCTGAATATGTTTTTTCCGGCGCTTCTTCTCGTTCTTTACACCACAAAAGATAATCATCTACTGAATCTTTAAACGCTTGTTCCAGCTCTTTTACTGTTTCGCCCTGAAAAGTAATCACATCTTTGATACCGATCACTTCACCATAAAAAATTTTAGCTTCACTATCAAAAGCAACTTCACCAAAATAATTTTTATATCTTAACATACCCTAACTCCTGCGTTATCTAAAAATCTTTTTACTGCAACCAATGCTCCTTTATCAGTCTCTCGCTTTGGGTGTGGCCTATGAAAAACAGCCTTAACCCCATTAAGCGCTATTCGAACACGAGAACCATTTCCTGCAGTTATGTCTGCACCTAAACATTCAAAAAGCGATTCTATATCACTCCAATGAACGTCCGAAGGAACCGGCGTTTTAAATATTAAGTCTAACGTCTTTTTCTGTTTACTATTCATGGACTTTTCTAGTTAATCTATTTTCTATATATTTTTATAATACCACCAAATGATACCATGGGTCAACCATATTTGACAAAAACCAATTTAAAACACCTATCCATACCCAGATCAAACATTTAGAATACAAAAAAAAGGCCGACTATAAAATCGACCCTCTTATCACAACTTTTTAACGTCTTTGATTATTTTAAATACCAAAAAAAATCCACTTCAAGCTTGTATTAACCATCACTACTGGAAAATTTCTACTTCAGATTCTCCTATGATCTCAGGTAAGGACTCAGACTCATCAATAAACAAATCTAAAGCACTCTGTCCCCAGACGCCACCTAGTACCTTAGCCGTCAATATGTTATAGGAGCAAACAGAAAATGCAGCATGCCGCGTTTTATCAGACCGAAATACAGCTTCTCTAAAAGCCCCAACATATACATTAACTTGCAAATTTGATGGCGTATTAATTCCAGCAATACGACGAGCTAACCTGAAAGACTCAACCCTACCTCTATCCGCCCAAACCTCCACTCTCACTGCACCATTTTCTTCACCACTAACATCCTGGCCCTGCTCCTGGCCCTGGCCCTCTGAGCTTGCGTTAATTGCCCCTGAAACCATTAACATAACACTCAAAGCCAAGTAACTTTTTAATTTAAAAACCATACAAAAATCCAATATTTTATAAGTTAAAATTCTGACAATATTTTTTCTAATTCCTCTATTTTTTTTTCCCAATAACTTACTTCTCCACTCCGGCGCCATTCTGCCGCCACTTCTAAATAACCCTGAGCTCGTCTAAGTTCTTTATAAATAAGTTCTCTTTTAAGTTCCTTAACCTTTTCTTCAGCTAGTGGTTTTTTATTTACTTTTCGCTGTTTATTAGAAGATTTATCAGCAAAAACTGTTAAAATACACTTTTGAAACGACTGATCGTCGCATGAAAAAGCATTAACCTCTAGATTTTCTTTGCCGTCAACAGTAACTAGCGCATTAACAGGTATACCGCCCTGGTTACAAGAAAATGTTGCAATTTGCCCTTCTAATCGTCCGTGTTCTCTATATGATCTGGAATAATAATCATCTGTTACTTGAAAATGGATTTCTAAAAAAGGATGTACTGAGATAGTAGAAAAATGAGGCAAACGAAAATATTCAACTTCATTGTCCCGAGAAGAAACAAGGACTGAAAACATTTCTTTTTGATCTTGCTTTGAATTTGATTCAATCATTCCAAAAACCATCAACAAAGCAGTCAAAAACAAATAACTTTTTAATTTAAAAACCATGCTATAAACCCCCTATTTATCCATTAAAATGTTCAAATCAGACTTCTACCTAATAATCGCCCCTTCTACTGTGGTTTTTGAATTCCCTGTAGCAGATTATTCAACTCCTTGGACACAGTGATAATAAAATCATTTTTAGGGTCCCCTATTTTGTATTCAGGTTTATCCAGACTACCTGATACTATTCTAAGTCTTACAGGCCAAAGAAAACCTTTTTCAACAACATCCCCTTTGTTACCCTCTGAACTCGCCTTAATTACCTCATCAGAAAATGCCCTAAGCGGCAGGTTTATTGGTGAACGCGCAAAAGTTGCCATTTTTCCTAGGCGAAGAACATTTCGAAATCCTGAACTCGCTTCAATCGCCCCAAAAACCATCAACAAAGTACTCAAAAACAACAAATAACTTTTAAATTTAATAACCATAAGCAAGCCCCTTATATTGTTAAAATTATACTTTTACTCAATAGTTATTGCCTGTTTTTAACAACAAATCAAATGCCAATAACTTACAACCTCAAGCTCAGCGCCTTTTATCACAACTTTCTACTATTTTTATTTATTTTTCCAAAAGCCAAACTTTTTACACACAAAATCAAAAACAGATTGTTCCTTTGGAACAGGCTTTGGTATTTCTTTTATACCAGGATTAAAATATTTTCCATCACCAAATGGATAATAAATTTTCTCGCGGTAAACATTAGTTGTCACATCAGCAATTCTCAATCCTTCACCATCATTTCTTCTTGTTTTATCTACGAGCCTAACAACCGGTGATGTTATTCCATCGTTAGCTATTACTGTAGCCTTTTCTTCAGCATATACTTCAGTTAAAAGAAGGTCTTGCCCCGAAATTGGACCAACCTCAAGTTTTGCCTGACCAACAGCACCAACTGCTAGTTGAACAATCCCTTCTCCTAATTTAATACCATCTGGCACCGACAAAACAGCTTGATCGCTAACCCTTATACCCATATCATCTATAACCATTATATTACCTTTAACACCGGTTCCTATTATAGGACCTTCAACTCTTGCCCTTGTTTCACCACTAACCTCAAAATGTGACATTTTTGGAACAACTGGTAACTGTACTTCACACTTACCAATTAAGCTCTCACCCTCTTTTATTCTACCTATAAAAGAATTTCCTTGAACAAATTTCCTAAACGCAAGCTTACCTAAATCAGAAGAATTTTTACATACAACTCTTGGCCTACCCTTAGGCTCATCTGACAATTTTACTAAAAGGGATCGATCAACATCTATTTTCGAAGGACAACTATCATGCCACGGATGATCTTGATGAGGATGTTCTAAATTCCTAACATAACTACCATCCGAGCTTTCTTCTACTTCACCTACAAAAGGGATTTCTTTATACGAACGCCCATTCACACTCGCTTCAATCGCCCCTGAAACTACCAGTAAAGCACCCAAAAACAGACAACTTTTCAATTTGAAAATCATAAGCAAACCCCCTATTTTATTGTTAAAATTATACTCCTACTTGATAATTATCTCCTATTTTTAATAAAAGATCAAATGCCAAAGGCTGGTAGGATACTATTTAAACAGATTTTTACACAAAAAACAGAATAAAGCTAAGGCATTAGTTTATGTTTGACTCTAAAATTGCCCTAAAAAGCTGATTTTATTGGAAAAAATTCGAAAATTGTGATCGGTGTGAACCACAAATCTACAAACAAAACTAACCTACTTTAGCTCATCTGAAATATTATTCATCCAAAAACAGATTTTTCAAATAGAGATCCGTATTATTAAGAAACTGTTTCGTGATCTGATAATGCGATGTATCATGATAATCAATTTTATTTAAAAAATCGCCGTCACAAGAATAGATAGTTGCCCCGGGAAAAGCAAGCAATATCGGAGAATGAGTCGCGATAATAAACTGTGTATTAGATTTACATAATTGCTTCATAATCATCAATAAAGACAGTTGTCGTTGCGGTGAAAGCGCCGCTTCAGGCTCATCAAGTATAAAAAAACCACCAGAACCAATACGATGTTTAAAAAATGAAAAAAAACTCTCGCCGTGAGACTGTTCATGCAACGACTTTCCTCCGTATGAATCATATGCATTGCCCCCCAGAACATCCAAATAATTCGCAACATTGTAAAAGCTTTCCGCTCTAAAAAAATATCCATCCTTAGGTTTTTGTCTCCAAGAAAGAATTAATTGATCCGACAGTTGCTGCATAGGTTTATATACAGACTCGTGAGATGTCTTAAAATTAATGTTTTTACTGCCCCCTTCTGAACCAAACCCTGCAGAACAAGCAATTGCTTCAAGAATCGTTGATTTTCCAGATCCATTCTCTCCCACAAAAAAGGTAACTTGCGTAGGAAAATGTATCTCCGAAAGATTTTTTATAATGGATAATGAAAAAGGATGGTGAACAAAATCTTCTGTCTTTGCAAAACTCATGGTAATAGTATCCAATAACGGACCATTTAAAGAATAAGATCGATCTTTCATATAGCTACTCACTCGTTACTGTACTCGTTATTGCGTAGATCATTTTTTTCCAAATTATAAATCTATTCTTTTTTACCCCAACACTATAAAAACTTATTTATCTCTTTCCAGCAATACTTACACCACCAATGCTTAGGCCATTCAACACAGGGCCCTGATATGAAGCCTCTCTTCCATTTTCATCGACAACAATCCTAACTTTTTCTTCTACATTCCCTAACACCACGCTCCCCCTCTTTCCCTTGGGCTGGGACGGCTCGCCATTACCCCTTACCACCCATTTTGATTCACCCTCATCGCCCCTTACCCATACGTTTGCTTGCCCACTCACCAAACCGGGAGCATTAAAAATACCTCCACCATAAACACCTAAACTCAACTGATCTACTTCTCCTTCTCCAACATATATAGACCCTGGGCCCCAAGAACCAACATACAATTGACCTGCTTCTAAATTTTCCACTTTTACCGTAGATGGACCAAATCGCCGCAAACAAAAAATACCATTTTTTTTTATATTATCCACTGTCACGTTTGATGGCCCATGAACCCACAAATTTTCCACATCATCGTACACATCAAAAGAAAAATCCAACAAGCCTTGTTTCGGATCTTCGGTTGCAAGAATACCCGTTAAACATCCAAATACATTAATATCAAAATTCAGGCCCACCGATTGATTACTAACAAGTTCAACTCGTCTTTCCTGATCGTTGTTTGCACGTTTTAAGTTAACCCTTACACTTCGAGGCATATTAATCGAACTGATAGTAGACACGCCAACAGGCAATTTAAAACACATAGGCCTATCTCCGCCCCTTAAAAGAGCAGTTATAGAAAAACATTTCCGAACCTTTGAACTTGAACTCGCTTTAACTGTTCCAAAAAACACCAACAAAGCACTCAAAAACAGATATTTTCTAAATTTGTAACCCATATACTAAATTCCTTTTTTTATACACTAAAGACTATCTACCATCTTAATCTGCCAACTCATCTTCTAACTCATTGCTCCACGCCAAATAGTTCTCTACAGAATCTTTAAACGCTTGCTCCAACTCTTCTACCGTTTTGCCCTGAAACGTGATCACGTCCTTTAACCCGACAACCTCGCCATGAAAAATTTTAGCCTCACTATCAAAAGTAACTTCTCCAAAATAATTTTTATATTGCATCATAATTTAACTCCTGCGACATCCAATCCTGTTTTTTATTCCTAAATTACTCTCTATCTATATATTAATAATATCAAAAAATTATATTGCTGGCCAAACATTTAGGGCATACAAAGCACTTAGCATAAACTTGAATAATTATAATACTAAGTGGTATGCTAAAAATATAAATAAAAACAATCAAAAATGGGGGACCAATGAGTAAATTATTTAAAAAATTAAAAGCCCCCGTTAGAAGAAGTTTTAGCCTACCAACAAGGCAAGTTGCGTCTTCGCACAGAGACTATCGAATTACCTAAATCTCCTGCTCACTATAAAGCAAAAGAAATAAAAGAACGCAAAAAAACTATATAATTATTTTAAAATATTCGAGCTGCCATTCTTGAGTAGTTTTTGCTTGTTTACTTTCTGGTTTATCCCAGGATGGATAAACTCGCATCGCACGCTTACCGCCCTTTTTATCTTGGGACATATAACCTTTATCAACAAGTACCTCTTTAGGGAAAATAAACTGACCTAGTCGCTCCTCTTTACGAACACATATAATAACAAAGTCTATTAAATCGGCTGAATCATAGGGCATGATTGCGCTATCCCCTATTCTTTTCCATAAAGTCACAAATTGACCGTTTTTTGTAGGTGTTATTTTTGCTGAACGAAATACAACAATTTTATTATTCATAAAAAAAGTACATGCATCATAATCATGACTTTCTTTTTCTTGAACTATTTTGGTTAAGAAAAGTCCCTGGGGTTCATAAAAAAGTTTTTGGGCTATCTGCAAATCTGCTGGTACAAAATTTTTATTGTTCATGCTAATAATTGCTTCCTATTTTTCTAAAAAATCAATAATTAAAGGCCGGCTATAACAACCGACCATTCCTAATCACAACTTCACAAAAATAATTTATTCTATTTTCCATGCATCTTCATGAGTATATTGTTTTGCATCTTTTATATCTAGCTTCTCAGCTACTTCAGATAAATAAAGATCTTCACGCACTTCTAAAGCTTCTAATGTCAGTTCTTTTACCAAACTAGAAATTGATTTGTGCTCTCGCTCAGCCAAATCAGCAAGCATATTGACCGTTGCTTGTTCGAAAGTTACACTTATTTTTAGATTTTTTTTTACCATATTTTTATAACAATAAGTTTAGAAATTTCTAACTTAAATAATGACACCAATTATGGCGTCCCCAATGGGATTCGAACCCATGTTTTCGCCGTGAAAGGGCGATGTCCTAGGCTTCTAGGCGATGAGGCCCTATAAAAAATGGTGTGCGTGTGCTTGATTCGAACCAACGACCTACAGATTAAAAATATGTTACTTCACTAACTGAGCTAAAAGCACTTTAGCCTTTGTCAAAAATAATATAGAAAAATTTGATAAAACGCTTGTTATGGCGTCCCCAATGGGATTCGAACCCATGTTTTCGCCGTGAAAGGGCGATGTCCTAGGCCTCTAGACGATGGGGACCTATAAAAAAATGGTGAGCCGCGTTGGATTCGAACCAACGACCCACAGATTAAAAGTCTGTTGCTCTACCAACTGAGCTAGCGGCTCATACTCAGTAAAATGTATAAGTATCAGGTCTTTTTGTCAAGTAAAACAAGCTTTTTTATAAAATCTTATCCAAAAATCTGAATTTTTACTCAATAAAGAGCGCTTTTACCCGAAAATAAAAAATTATAATGCCCAAAATATATATTTAAAATACCTAAAATATCCATCACCCAATACAAACTTTTTTATCCAACAAAGAGCGCTTTTGCCAGCAAACAAAAAATTACCATACCCAAAATATCCATCACTGTTGCTAAAGCAGGGCCTGCAAAAAAAGCTGGATCAATATTAAACCGTCGTAAAACAAAAGGGGTTACTGTTCCCAAAATTGATGAAATAAATATAATAAGACCAATAGTACCACTCACAATAATACTTTTAATATAATCTCCACCAATAAAATAAACTCTAACAAACGATATTATAGCAAGAGAGATAGCAATACAGCCAGTCAATAACAATTCTCGTTTCAATAAATGAAACAGATTAGCTGAATGAAATTCTCCAGAAGCTAAACCTTGAATAGCAACCGCGGAAGCTTGGCTTCCCGCATTTCCACCGGCACTAGTAAGCATAGGAAGAAAGGACGTTAGACCAACTATATATAAATCATACGCTCGCAACATGGGTCCAGAACAGGATTCAGCAATTAAAAGAGCAACTAACACAGAACTACGTTGATAAAAAAGACGAACAAATGACATCTGAAAATAGGGATATTTCATGGGCGGAAGTGCTGCCATCTTCTGCACGTCCTCACTCGCCTCTTTAACGATAACGTCAATCAACGTATCTGATGGGATCACCCCTAGAAAAATATTATTATCATCAACCACAGGAACCGTAATAAGATCATAGTGAACCATTTTTTTTGCCACAAATTCTTGATCATCCGTTGCTCTAACAACAAACTCATTTTTATGCATAAAGCTAGAAATTCTCACCTCAGGCTTATGCAAAACAAGATCTTCTAAATTAATATGCCCCTGCAGCAACTGACTTTTATTGGTAACGTAAATCTGCTGATAAATATCACGATTCGCCGAAAGCCGTTGAATGAGAGCTATACTTTTTTCTACCGTAAAATCCGCCATCAAACTCAACGCTTCTGTATCCATGATACCCCCAGCAGAATCAGGTTCAAATTTTAAAAGAGAAAGAACTTTTTGGCGTACTTGTTTATGTAATAGATTAAGATAGAGAGTTAATTCTTCATCAGAAAGAGAATCAAATAGATCAGTGAGTTCATCTATGGGTAATGCATGCAGAGCTAACGCTTTTTCTGCATCAGTCATAAAAGAGAGCATAAAAATTTTCATAGTATCTGAAAGTTCAAGAAACACCTTCAGTTGCATAGCAGAAGAAAAACGAGAAAATAACTTTTGTGCATTATACCGAGAAATTGTATCAAAAAACTCTCCACAGTCCGCTGGATGTACCTTTAAAAGCTCCTCCCAAAGAGAAATCCCCAACGGAGTTTTTTGGCTTATAACAACTGCAATATTATCCTCTATTTCCTTGAATAGCTTATTTCCTTCCATGGAAATTCTCCTTTCTGCCACTATATTTAGTGCTACCGACCTACAGCATAATTCTCTCTTTCCAGCTTACCCACTCTTCTAGCTTACCCATTCAACCCAAAACAATCAATTCAATATTCCATTTGACTTTAAATCTCAATTAGAATACTATTTTAATAAGAAAATCAATTACACTCTATTTATCTATTGGTTAAGGAGATATCGTTTTTGATTTTTTTATAATCCTACAATAAAAATAAATTAAAGAGAGCTTATTATGAGCGCTGAAAAAACAATTACGTCAAATGCAGACACTATCTTTTCTATCTTATCAGTACCTGAGAATACTCATAATCTCAGAATCGATCAGTTTATCGCTAGTCAATTTGCAGAGTATTCCCGTAGTTTTTTTAAAAAATTAATCACCAAGAAGAGCATACTTCTCAATGGAATCCCTATCAAAAAAGCAGGGGTTATCGTCAAATCTGGGGATATTGTTTCTATTTTAGTACCATCAAAACCAAATAAAAAACTACAAAAACAAGAATTACTAGAAAGCTATGAATCAAAAAATAGCGAACTAAAAAACGTTACCATTCTCTATGCCCATGAACATTTTTTAGTTATCCATAAGCCAGCTAGCCTTACCGTACATAAACCACATGCGCACAGCGACGAAATTACTCTATGCGACTGGATACTGGCCCATCATGAAGAAATTGCCCATATTGGCCTAATTGATCGTCCTGGCATTGTACACCGGATTGACAAAAACACCTCTGGACTCCTTATCATTGCCCGCACCAACTATGCTCACACGGTTTTTAGCAAGCTCTTTAAAGACCGCATGATCCACAAAACCTATCTCGCTTTTGTTAAAGGCCATCCTGATAAACAGGGCACCATAAAACTTGCCATTGGCAGGGATCCGGTGACCAAAACAAAAATGATTGCGCTAGAAACGAGCGATTATCGGTCAACACGTATACCAAAAATGAGAGATGCGATAACGCATTATCAAGTAAAAGAATATTTTGATACGTACAGTTTACTTGAAATACAACTCATTACCGGCCGCACTCATCAAATTCGAGCGCATTTTTCAGCAATAGGACATCCTCTCGTTGGAGACACGGTCTATGGCGGGCCAGAATCACCCCATATAGAAAGACAAGCGTTACACGCTCATTCAATCTCATTTATTTTTGACGAACAAGAATTTTCATTTTCTTGCCCCATTCCTGCAGATATGCAAAGTCTTATAAAAATAAGCTAACAATACTACATTTGCACTTAACAAGCGTAATGCGAACCGTTTTTATTAAAAGTTATTTTATTTACCAATTAAAGGCTAAAGTTAGCACTCTAATCGCATAACGTACCACTTGCTAAACTTGCAACAAGCCCAATTCCTCCGCATACTGTTGCAGCCACTTTGGGGTCAAGGCCTATGTATTTGGCCAATAACCATCCTAACACTGCCCCTGTCTCAGAAAAAAGAACTGTTTTTTGTATTTCTCGTTCCAAATTACCAGGATCACCTTCAGCCAAAGCAGTTCCTGTTGCCATAAGTCCTCCTACTCCCGCTCCAGCCAATCCTCCGCCTGCTGCTCCTGCTGCCATATACAATGGCCCTAATAATAGTACTGTTTCTGCTGCCAACACTGTTGACGATTCTCTTTTTTTTAATACACTTTTTGCCCATGCCACTCCTCCTGTTCCATTAGCCAGGTGTTGCATTGTTAACCCTAGGCCAAAAAGTGCTCCTAATGGCGCCCCCGATAGCCCTCCAATCTTAGCTCCGTCTTTAAAACCAGGTGAACTTATCCCGGAAAAGTCGTTATGGTAATGATCCCAGTTATTCATTTTATTGCGACCCCAACTACAAAAACTAACTTGTGACATAAACAATGCTGTAAAAAACACAATTAAAAATACTGTTATTTTGCGAGTATATAATCGAGTAGGTGATTCCATAAAAGCTTACCTCCAAATTAAGTTTATAAATAATAAATATACCAAAATTATACGGCAACTAAGGGCTTTTTGTAAGTCGTAAATTTCAGAATAAGCTTTATCAAAAATATAATGGACCCCAATAACCCTCTTGAGTCATTGAAGTCCATTATATAATTTTCAAAATCGCTTACGTTAAACTATTAAATGCTGTTGGCCTAGAACATTAAGCTCTTATAGCCTACGCTGTTTGACAAGCTGCAAGCTTCAAGCCTTTTTTTATCATAGACTCCACAAAAAACCTATCTAGCAATATACAGCGTATCAATGCAACTATTCCATTTTCGTATAAGTGCTTCTGCATTATACTTTCTGTCTTTTCTTGCGTAGCTTCTATTGTCTTTTCTTGCAAACCTAGCGCACCCCCTATGATTGCTCCCTGCACTGCTCCCGCTACCATTTCTGCTATCGTCAAACATATTCCTCCAAGAGCTGCTTCTAGCCAAAAATCGTTACTTTGCGCTCTAAAATAAGCTCCAAGAGCTCCTATTATAAGTCCTTGGCCAGGCCCTTCTTTAACTCCTTTTACAATTCCTGCTAAAATTCCAGCTCCAACTCTTTTAGACCAACTATCTTGTTGAGGCTCACTCGAGCTTGAACTGCAAAAACTAGTAGCAAATGAAAAGGCTACCAGAACAAACATAATCGATGCTAAAAACGTCCTTTTTGTGTATAATTTCATAAGACTTCCTCCATAATTATATCAATTAAATTATAAACAATAATAAACACATTCAAACTGTACATTAATCATGTTAGCCTATATTTTTTTATTTGTCCACAGGGGTGCCCATGCCCCCTCATTTGAAGCTAAAGTGAAAAAAATTAACTTTGTCCATCCCCACAGACATGCAAAGTCTTATAAAAATATAATGGACCCCAATAACCCTCTTGAGTCATTGAAGTCCATTATATAATTTTTAAAATCGTTATTAAATGCTGTTGGCTTATTAGTCCTGTAAGTTATTAATACCTATCAGAGCCCCAACAAGCCCACCAAAAATCACAAAATAATTCGCACCAGGCTCAACATTTGGAGATAGCCTATCTAATAAAAATCCTAGATTCCACCAAACGCCAATAGATTGTTTTAAATTTTTTGCCTTTGTTTGTGTAGCCTCCACTGTATTTTGTGTGCAAGCTACCAACCCTCCTGCCCCTATTCCTATAGCTACACTAAACAATGCGTTCCTTGCTGCCATTCTTACTGCTATCTGACTTGCTGCTTGCCAAGTATTGCTGCCTCTGTGCCTGTATTTTATCCAAAATAAAGAGCCAACAACAAATCCTCTTATAAACCCATATATAGCGTTTTCTTTAAATTCCAATACAACTCCCGCTTTAATTCTTTCAATCAAGCTATCTTGTTTAGAATCACTCAAGCTTACGCTGCAAAAATTAGTAGCAAATGAAAAAGCTGCCAGAACAAACATAATCGAAGCTAAAAACGTCCTTTTTGTGTATAATTTCATAAGACGTCCTCCATAACTATATAAATTAAATTATAAATAACAATAAACATATTAAAATGGACTAGAACAACTTTCTTATGTTTATGCTTTCAAGTACCCTATCATACCCCCAATAAGCCGACCACCTACTTTAAAAAGGGCAAGCATAGAATCTTTTCGATTTGCGGCTAAAAAGCATCCTGCCAGCGCACCAAACGCATTCCATCTTGCCGTAGATTTTGCCTTTTTCTGTACGACTTCTACATCACTAATTAAACTTGCTACTACCCCCATTGCGCCTCCAAATGCTGCTTGCTTCGCTGCATAAATTACTATATCTTTTACACTTTCTACTGCTCCTGTTTTTTTTATTGCTTCTATCACTTTTGGCACATAAACTTCTCTTCCTTCATGTGCCACTCCTATCACTGCACAAAGTATCATTACAGCTACATATAATTTAGTTCCCGTTTCAATTCCCTCTATAGCCCCTGCTATACCCCCAAGCTTAACTCTTTCTGATAGGCTATTTTGTTCAGAATCACTCAAGCTTACGCTGCAAAAATTAGTAGCAAATGAAAAAGCTGCCAGAACAAACATAATCGAAGCTAAAAACGTCCTTTTTGTATATAATTTCATAAGAGCTCCTCCATAACTATATAAATTAAATTATAAATAATAATAAACATATTCAAACTGTACATTAATTATGATAGCTTATATTTTTCTATTTGTCCACAGGGGTACAATATCCCTCATTTGAAGGTAAAGTAGAAAAATTTAGCTTTGTCCTATGAAAGCCATTTCTATTCTGTTAAAACTTTTAACATCCACCCTGCTGATACTATTGCAGCTCCACACAGACATCCCTGCACAACATTTTCCATTTTTTCAGAAACACACCACAGCCCTGTAGCGCCAAGCACTCCTCCTATACCTGCTCCTGTCACCGCAGCCCATAAAGCTACTCCCACTACCACCATTCCTGCCGCACCTTTTCCCTCTACATTTACTACTTCTTTTTCATCTTTTCCTGTTACCACCACTGTTGCCACTCCTAACCTAGCTCCGAGCATCCCTACTAATTTAAATCCCGCAAAAGCTCCTTTTTTACCGCCAACCACAGCTCTTTTAACCCCAGCAACAACTTCTGTTCCAACTTTTTCAAGCAAACCAGTTTTTTTAAAGTCAGTAAAATTTGAACTACAAAAACTAGTGTGGGGTGAAAAAAGCGCTGTAATGAACAGCACTGATATTATAAATTTTTTCTGAGCAATAATTTTCGAATACATAGACTTTTCTTTAAAAGCTATTTCACAATAATTTTTTTCATTCATTACTTTTTTCTCTCAACTTCAAATCACTGTCAACACATACTCTATTATGAGTCTTCCTTTTTTCTTTGTATTTTATTATTAGATCTCCCAATACTGTTCCTACTACTCCTCCTACCAACACACCTACTACGTGTGGACACTTATTATCTACTGCCTTTCCTATGTTCATTCCTCCCAAAAGCAATCCAGCCCTTATTGCTCCATTTTCTGCTCCTGATCTAATATCTTCTTTTTCTATTGCCGCTCCCATTGATCCTCCTAGCGATCCTATCACTATTCCTGCTACTGTATTCGCTATAATGTTTTTTAGCACACAGAAAAAGTGATCGTGACCGCAAGACTGACTATAAAAAACAATCGAAAATGAGACAAATAACACGGCAAAAAAAGCTGACGATATAAATCTTTTTTGACTATACAATTTCATAAGACTTCCTCCATAACTATAAATAATAATAAACTTTTTTTTGCATTAACATAATCTATTTCTTTAAGTATCCCATTATTGCCCCAATCATACAACCACTCATATCCATGCTAAATACAAAAAGATCCTATTCTGCAACAGATAGCAAAATAGGATCCAAATTTCTTGTTTAAAAAATTATTGGCTAAAAAAATATTAAGCGTAGTCTTATTTTAAAATCGGCTTTCTAAGGCCTTCTAAAGTAAAGCCGGATTGTTGCTGGTAACACTATTGTCTAGCGCCTTCTTTTTGGTTGGCGATCCCCAATACAATCCTGCTGCACCCGCTAAAACACGACATATACGACTTGCAACTGCATAATTTTTTTGCTCTCCACCCAAGCATACTGATACCATCCATCCCGCTACACCCGCTACAGCCGACCAATTCGTAGCCCTTTTTGCCATTCTTTCTGCATCTTCTATGCTATCTGCACTGAAACCTGCTGCTAATCCCCATGCTGCTCCTATCCCCACTTCTTTTGCTGCTTCTATTCCCTCTCCTATATACTCTAAATCATCGCCTACTCTGTCATTTGCTTTACCCAATAACAGCATTGCACTAGCTTTACCTTGATATTCACCTAGCTTCACCGAATTACTTCCTGCTCTTACAGCAAATTTTCCCACTTGCTCTAATCCTGCTACCGTAAATCCTCTTTCAGTACCCGTTTTAAGTCCTGCCCATAATCTCCACCCGAGATTATCTTTAGAACCCGCAGAATCTGAGTCACTGCAAAAAGAGGCAAAAGACGTCACAAAAAGCATAACTAATAACACATTAGTTTTTTGCATACATAATCCCATAAAACGTTCCTTCAATAATTGTATAAATAATAAATATATCTAAAGTATGCATTAATATAGTTAAAATGTAAAAAAAAGCATGAAATTAATTATCTATTTTAATACTGGTATGCACTCACAAAAAAGTATAAAACTTAATTTGCCTTTTTAAAAAAAGAACGATAGCATATGTACATGCTAAGGAGGAATTGTGGTAATGAAGCAAAATTAACTACGTTTTCTTTTAGTGTAAGAATATGATCTCTTTTTAAGTAGATCAAACTGATTCATGAATCTCTCAATATAAGCTCTGCCAACAAGTATCATTGCATACTCTTGATTGCTTTCGCACGCCGCCCGAGTAAAATTACAAGATCCAGCCCAAACATACGGTTGTTCGTTTTTGTTTTTACTAAACAGAGCGAATTTATGATGCATTAGTGTTGAAAGTCCTGGTTTGCCATGCTGGGTATTATACACAAATACGGGTATACGGGCATCACAAAGAGTATGTATTTTGTTGTAGCGATCTTTTAAACCACTAGAATCAGTGACAACTTCTACTAAAATGCCGCGCTGTGCTGCTTCAATAAGAGCTTTCGCGATCAAGTTATCTGAAAAAACAAATACGGCAACAGCAATACGTTCTTGTTCTTGATTAATCAAATCTATGAGATACTCTCTAACATTGTCGTCAGGAGAAAATAAAATAACTGGTGCAACATTAAAGTCTGTTGATAATTCTTGTTCCTGCTCTAAATCAATATTTCTGCTTGGAAAAACTGTATTTTGCTTGCTCTTATGATCATAGCCAACAATAAAATGCGTTTTGCCAAAATTAGTATCAGCCCTTAAACACGAACCAAAATAATCTGTTCCCCCAACATAAAATAAGTAAAATCCAGAAAATAAAAAGAGTATTGTAATATAAGAAAGACGTAATTTCGATTTCATGTGTATCCCATTAAAATTGCTAATATATTTCTGCTTTTTATTATGTTACTAGCCTATTACTATACTACTATCATACTCTAGACAGAACAAGTTAAATAACTCCTGAAAAGCATGCTCCATTTTTTATGCAGACTAATTTATCAAACATTCTCAGCAATATTTAATAGTATATGATAGTGTGTTGTGTAGCAGGGGACACCGCCCCTGCCGAATTCTCCCGGCCCGCGCGGGCCGACAAAAACAATCTTTTATTTATAAAATATATAGTAAAACTTTAATAAATAACCCCAAATAAATTTAAGCATGCTAAAATTTCCACCGCATTTCCACCTCTACGCCAATATCACGATGCTCGTCCCTAATTGCCCGCAATCCAATATCATCAGAAAAAAAATATTCCAACTCAAAACGAGTATCTTCAGAAAGACTAAAATTTTTCTGAATCAAAGCTCGCCAAGAATCATTAAGCGTAATCTCTATTCCACCTCGCAAACCACCCCTCCCAGTCTGATCAGTAAAACTGGGAACCAGACTAATAGTAAAAGGCAAAGCATTTCTTTTTAAGTATTTATCCAAAAACGATTCTGATCCCTGACCAAAAAAGGCAAACGGGAGATTATTCATGAGAAGTGCCGGCATCATTGTATTTAAAGATTCTTCCGCAGATCCCACCAATAATAACGACATAATCTGTTCTTCACCAAGAGGGGGATTTGAATCAAACATTATCTGATGATCATCGAGTAAACCGTGCGCATACAACGTAACCATATATTTTTTTATTCTATTCTTTGCTTGCAACTCAATAGCCGGGTTAAAGGTATTTTCTGCATCAAAAAAAATACCTCCTTTTGTGATATGTAACGGCTTATAAGGAAACATGATAGAACCAGAATCAAACGTAATGGCGCCATAAAGCAGTGGCTGAATTATACTGCCAGTTACCAACAAATCGGTTGCTATCTGAGCTTTTAGCAAAGGAGTATCTATGCCTACAAGAGACTTAGTCTCTATTCCTATATTCAAATGTACATCAGGATAAAAAGACTTAGTAGTTAAGCTCGCGTGATCAGAAAAAATATCTGACAATTTAAATGAAAAAAGAGCGCTATTCATCTGAGCAGAATCAATAAAAAGATGACCTCCAACAGAAATCGGCTCTGACAGTTTTTTAGATAACAACCAACTCCCGGATACCATAGCAAATACATTTTTTTGCACATTAAAAAGACAATGATCGAACAGAATAGGCATATGCATAAATAATAATTTTTCACCAGAATCAATATGAGAATTGATTTTAATAATACCCTTTTTACACTCTAAAGAACCAGCATTCAGCAAAACACCTATATTGCTCAAAGAAAATTCACCTTTATCAAATAACCAGTTAACATGAGCACTAAAATTGGTAATAAAATTATAAGTATGCGGCAAACGAATAACCCCATTATCAAATCGCATACTACATTCAATACCAGCGCCACCACTACCGCTAGCACTATCACCATTATTACTAGCACTATCACCATTATTACTAGCACTATCACCAGAAAGGCCACCAGCAACAGAAGAAATATCTAAAACAATATCCCCCTTGCCCTGTAATTCAAGACCAGTAAAAAATAAAAATGCAGAAAAAAGAATAGGGTGAGAAATAGTACTCGACCATCTATCTGGGCCTGCATTTTTTATAGAAATTAAAGAAATACCACTACCATCTTGACAGGCAAAATACTCTAAATATGGTGTTTTATATAAAGACCCAGCCCCAGAATAGACATAGGTATTTATCGCACTATTTGACGTACTATTTAATGTGCCGCTCAACAAAAAACGGCCATCTTTAATAATATCTTTAAGAGTAAGCTCTCCTTTAATAGCATATGATTCTTTTGCAATAGCAGAATGCAATAAACAGCGATAAGATAACACTATTGCGCTACTTTGCACACTATCTGGCGAGCTGTCTGGCTGCATGGTGACATTACATGAAAAGTCATTCGGATCAAGATAAAAACCTGGCAAAGATTGTAGATCAATCCGCTTTGTATTACCTAATTTCAAAGACGAGGCCCCTGTTTCTAAATCAAAAAACCATGCCCCTTCAACTTCTGCATTTGCTAAAACCGAGGTCACCGTACCTGAAAGACTAGTGCCCTTTTTCTCAACTAACACCATAAAAGAATCTGCTAACGGATATGAGTAGGCCTTGACCCCTTGCATATCATATTTCGCTTTTAGCAGTATCTGTTTATCCTGCTGTTTATTTTTTTCTTTCGCTGTTTCACGTTTATTTAAAAAACTTTCGTCATAACAACTTTCATATTCTAATGAACAAGCCCCTTCTACGAGGTTGCTTTTGTTATCATTCACAAAAAGCCGCCATAAATAAGAACAAGGGAATTGCGCCACAATCTTGCAAAAAAGTTCGGCCTCATTTTCTCTTTTCTCTTGATCTCTATTTTCTTGTTTGTTTTTTTGCCACAAACAATCGAATACATAAAGCTCTTCGACATTTTTTAGGGAAAAGTGCCCCTGCTTATTATCCAATACGCCAGAAACAAAACAAGTTGGTTGATTTAAAAAAGGAATTTCCAGCCTAACGTCAAATGACCCTTCAACTCCCCTATAGGGCCATTGAACCTGCTTAGCATCTTTTATTTGAACATTAAAAGCTCCGGATAAAGCAGAAAAAAGTACTCTATTATATAAAGAAAAACTTCCTGCATCTATGCGAATAGCCGATTTAAATAACTTGTTTACTTCTTTTGAGAGTAAAGTAAATGAACAAAAAAAATGTGCTTTTCCCGTACAATCTTTTAAAGACAGGTAGCTTTTAACCAATTCAATGTTTTTAATGTATACAGGAACAGGAAAATAAAAAGAACCAGAAAAAAAATATGCCATATAGGAACCAATTGCAACAGAACCATCACTCACTTGTGATTCTATGTGACAACCATGCATAGATAAATAAAGATCTATAGATCGATTTCTTAATAGATCTAACCAAGAAAAAGAGACTATCAACTTCTTAGCCTTCCATTGCCAATTACTCTGTTCGTTATTATTTTGGCCTATAATGTTTTTCTGTACCCCGCTATTATTCTTACTTGCTGGCGACAACACAACAACGTCCCTTACTATTAGTGTAGGTGTGAAAAAATTTATACTCTCTAATTGGCACGAAACAGAACAGCCTGATTCTTTATTTGCTGATTGTTGTTTTAAATAGGAAATAATATAAGATGTGCAAAGCTCCTGCACCCATGGATCATATTGGGCATAAAAAAGAGTAGCTAAAATGCCTATAAAAATTGAACTGAAAATTTTTTTAATCATAGATGGCTCGAGTATTTATAAGCATAATAATTAGTATTAATAGAATACTATATTATTTAAGCAACTGCCATCGACCATTTACATAACAATATTTTCTAACATATGAAACCTGCGATACAGCACAACTCAGCGCTCCCACATATGAGCCTAAACTATCCGATAAATAAATGGTACCAGCATGCATAACTCCCGATGGATGAAATATAATCTGATTGCCAGGAAAGGTAACCCCTTTTTTAATAACCCCAGTAGGAGCTGAAGGTGGACCCAATATGCCATTTTTTACTCCAAAATAAAGAAACTTCGGCAATTCTTCTATTATATGAGCGTATTGATACTGACCTTTGTTAATATCAAACGTTAACGTACAGGGCTTATTGCTTGTTTGTGCTAAACACCGCAAATAGCAACAGATAGTCTCTATTTTTTCGATCTCTGCTCGCACAAGAGCACTACGAAGACAGCCGACTTGTACCCCAATAAGACCAATAATAACCATTACTAATCCCAATACTACCAGTAATTCGAAAAGGGAGAACCCTCTAATATTTTTCCCTCTCCCAAATTTGGCGCCCCCACTGAGTCTTGGGGTCCCCATCGCCAGATGGGGTAAGCTTGGTGGGGTAAAAAATCCAGGGGGCCCACTAAATCGCTTCTTCCATACCATGTTCAATCGTTGCAACAGAAAGCACCTCTTCTATAGTCGTTAAACCTTTTTTAATCTTCACTACGCCGTCTTCAATAAGGGGGGTCATACCATCATGTATTGCTTGACGATTTATGCGAGCAGTTTCTGCCCGCTCCATTGTTAATTTGACGATTCCCTCTGTCACTTCCATCAATTCAAAAATAGGGAGACGACCACGATAACCAGTCTGCAAACATTTTTCACAACCACCTATTTTATAAAAAACAAAATCTTTAGATTTTGCTTGATCCTGCGAAATACCTAATTTTTTTAATACGTCTTGCGTAGGATGGTATGACTGCTTACAATCATTGCAAAGTCGCCGAACAAGACGTTGAGCAATCACTAATACAACTGATGATGCGATGAGAAAAGGTTCTATGTTCATATCAATAAGACGAGTAATTGCAGCTGGTGCACTATTCGTATGAAGCGTACTCAGCACAAGATGTCCCGTTAATGCTGCTTGAATAGCAATTTGAGCCGTCTCTGGATCACGCGTTTCACCTATCATGATAATATCCGGATCTTGACGCAAAATAGAACGTAATGCGATTGCAAAAGTAAGGCCAGTTTTATCTGAAACAGGCACCTGCCCTATTCCTGCAATCTGATACTCAATCGGATCTTCAACCGTTATAATATTTACATCAGGCTTATTTAATTCAATAAGAATTGAATAGAGAGTTGTTGTTTTACCAGAACCAGTTGGCCCGGTAACATACACAATGCCATTAGGACGCTCAATATTTTTCACCAGCAACTGATAATCTCTATCGCTTAACCCAATTGCATCTATATGGGCTACAGATCTTGTTCGATCTAAAAGACGCATTACTACACGTTCTCCCCAACTCACCGGAAGCATAGATACACGAAGATCAATAGACTTATCGGCAACTTTTATGTTAATTCTTCCATCCTGTGGCAATCTTTTTTCTGCTATATTTAAATTCGACATAATCTTAAGGCGTGATACTAAAGCACCTTGAATTCGTTTAGGAGGAGTCATCACATCGTACATTACTCCGTCGATACGATAACGGACTCGAATCTCTTTTTCAAATGGCTCTATATGAATATCTGAAGCCCCACGCTTTGCCGCCTGAAAAAGAATGTTATTTACGAGCTTAATAATAGGCGCTTCTGTAGCCATAGAAAGGATATCTTTTTCTTCTATCTCTTCAAATGCTACATCAGCAGCCGCCTCCTGCTCTTCAAACTCTTCAATCATCTGCTTAGAGCCTTCAATCGGATAATACCGATTAATGGCTTCCATGATAATAGGAATCGAAGATACAGCGTAACGAGCGGTACCACCTAATAAAAAATTTACCTCATCGAGAGGCTGAAAGCGAGTTGGATCAGCTGCAACAATAACTGTCTCACCATTCACCGATAACGGCATGACCCGATTATCACGTAAAAACTTTAAGGAAATTTTACCAAGCATATCAAGGTTCGCCATTTTTTCAGTAATGGCATCAATGTATTCAAGAGAGGCATAACGAGCATATTCACGCGCAATAACATCAGGTGTTACTATTTTTTTATTAATTAAACATTCTTGCAAAGAAGTGGCTGTTTCTGCCATCTGAGCTTGACACTCAGATAACTGTTCCGAGGTAATAGTACCCGATGAGACAAGAAAATCGCCAATATTTTTTGTAACCATCCCAATCCCTTAATAGAAAGACCCCCCTTTTATATCCCATATTTTTAAAAAATCTGGGAGCCCCTTTTTATTTTTATTAAAATAAGTATACTGTTTTTATAAGAAAAAGCAGTACCTATCTACCCTACTGCATATAAGATTCATAAAGCAAAGGTTACTATGAATATAAAAAATACTAAAAATTTTCAATACATACTTCTTGTTATCAGCATTCTCTGCCTATCTTCATGCTCTAAACACAAAAAAAACAAACCAAATATTGAGCAAAAAAAACTGGAGCAGCAAAAAATAAAAAAACCGACAAATAAGCTTTCCATCAAAGAAAGAAAAAAAGAAAAACGACAACAAAGAAAGACCGAACAAACAAAAACCTTAAGCCTCATGTCATTTGAAGAATTAAAAAAGGCTCGAGATATCCTTCTTAAAAAAAACGACAAAGATGCAGCAGCAAAATTTACTCAAAAAATGCTTACCATGGCTCCTCCAAACGATATCAAGCTCATAAGTGAAGTCACCATAGAACTCGCAGATCTCTATTTTGATCTTGGAAAATTAAAAAAAGCAGAGCTTATATATACCGAATATTCTCGACTTTACCCAGGGAGCAAAGCCATAGAATATATGTCATACAAGGCGATACTTTGTTCATTTTATAGAACATTAAAATCAGAAAATGATCAAACAAGAACAAACGATACTATTGTTCTTGCCAATGCATTTATTAATCGTAAAGATATTTTTAAACAATATATTGATGAAGTTGAAACAATTCGCATTTCTTGTTACAAAAAAGCAATAGAGAGCGATGTAAACATCTTTAATTTTTACCTCAATCAGGGACGTATCATATCAGCACAAAACAGGCTCGAAAATATGCGTAAGGACTGGTTAAATAAACACCCTGAAGTTTCACAGCAGATTGCCCAATTAGAAAATCAATTAAAAACAACAGTACTCACTATGGCAAAACAGCAAAAATCAAACAGGCAAAAACAGATGATAAAAGCTGCAAGAAAAAAAAGTGCACAAGAGATTACAAAGACTGTCGCGCAGGCAACTCAAACAGAGATTACACAAACTGCCAAGCCAGAAGTAACACAAGCGCAGACAACAGCAACTGATAAACAAAAATCATTTACTGCACGATTTTAATTCATGAAACAAAAAACCCAAATACTCGGCAATCATGGGGAAACAATAATAGCTAACTATTTACAAAAAGCTGGCTACACTATTCTTGCTCGTAATTATCGAACTAGTCATGGCGAAATTGATATTATTGCTCAACGTGGGGATACTATCTCTTTTGTGGAAGTTAAAACACGTAAAACTATTTTTTTTGACATTTCTCAAGTTATCACTCCCATAAAACAGAAAAAAATGATTCTTGTCGCAAAATCATTTATTTCTCAACATCAACTACTTGCGGAACAACAATTTCATAATTTTGTGCTACAATTTGATATCGCTATACTTGAACACAACCAAGAAAACTCACAAAAAAACTCTGACATTACCTACATTTCAAACGCATTTTATGGAATCGAATAATAAAAAGTTACATAAAAGCTAAACAAGAAAGCTAACATGAAAGATAGTATAAAACGTATAATAACAGGTCTTGTTCTCAGTTTTGTTTTTTGGATATCGATCTTTTATGCGCCTGCATACTTATTTTCTTTTACTTTATTGGGAATCCTTACAATAATACTTTGTTTTGAATGGCGTAATTTTTTTTCCCCCTACTCGCCTCTTTTTTGGCTAATCATGCCTTTCTACCCTATATTGCCTTTTATATTTCTTATCTACCTAAACCAGCACTCAGATTATCATCAACTTCTTCTTTTTTTATTTGTTATGGTTTCTAGTTACGATACTGGCGGTTATGTTATTGGCTCTTTAATAGGGAAACATAAAATAGCTCCAAAAATAAGTCCCGGCAAAACCGTAGAAGGATTTTTTGGTGGTTGCCTGTTTTCAGGCTTAAGTCTTTTATTGTTACTATACGAATTTGATCGATTAAAACCATGGTGGCTAATTGCTGGTATAACCAGCATGATCTGCATCTTTGCTTGTGTTGGAGATTTACTGGAATCATGGCTAAAACGTAAAGCGAACATAAAAGATTCTGGCTTTCTATTGCCCGGCCATGGAGGTTTTTTAGATCGATTTGATGGAATCTTATTTGCCGTATTTTTCTTTTATCTATTCAGAGATAAATTGGTATATATTTTACTCAAATAAAAAAATTTTAAAAATTACACAATTATTTTACCCAATTTTACCTGTCTCTGACAACTTATCAGTTGCAAAAATCTCTAAAAACCTTTAATCACGCCAACATAGTTGACTAACTGATAATTTTTGGTAAGATTATAGTATTAGTATTAGTATTTTGTATGATTCTATATAACCAAATAAAGCGATTATCTTGTTAAACAAAAAAAATTATCTTTTGCTCCTTTTCTCATTTCTCTGCCTCCTGATCCCATCGCACTCTTATACCCGTGGTGGTGGAAATTCTCCAGCACAGGGTGATCCATTGGGCTCTATCAGATATAACGTTGCTTTTGATCAGAATGCGTTGCACATACAATACGAAGATTTAATGCGAATATTGGGTTGCCGTGAAAATACATGCCCTGCTAAAAGTCTAGACATCGACCAAAGTATTGCCAATTCTAATATTATTAATAACAACAAAAATAACAGCAAAGATACTGTTACTATGACAGACGCACAAATAGCAGAAGAACTAAAAAAATACACCGAAGCTTGCTTAACTCTTCTTAAAAAAGCACGCCGATCGGCCATTATGAATCCTGCTTATGAAAGTCTCAGTTTAATGACATTAGTTATTTTAGCTGCAATTGGAGTAGAGCAAATGGTTGATAAAAATTCTATGGGAGGAAGCTTTAGTAAGTTTGCTGCAGTTAATAATGCAGTGTTCCTATTTGCCGATGTAATACGCTCAGGCTTTAATCTTGCATACCCGCCAACCCATTCCTTAAATATGTTTGAAGAATTTTTTGCAAAAAACCAATGCTTTATCCCAAGAGCATTATGGCCTATTATTATTGAAAAATTCACTCTAGCGCGTCAAAATCAATTTGAACAACGCAATGCCATGAATTTTATCGAATTTTCTCTTGGATTTACTACTTATCAAAAACCTTTACAGCCACTTTTAGATTTAATAAAAGTAGAGCCTATCATTCAAGAAATAAATAACCGAATTGATACTTTTTTTGCTCAATATACCGATGAAACTAATGGCGAATATTGTCGACTGTTAAAAATCAACATTACCAAATTTATATTGGCACTCACCAGAAATGCTGATGTCTGCCCACGATATATATATCTACATGGTCCTGGGGGTATCGGAAAAACTCATTTTGTTAGTCTCCTTGCTCAATGGATACAAGAACTATTACCCGACATGATCTACTTTAATGATCTGGTAATTACCGATGCCGCAGAACTAGAAGGTACGCCGCAAAAACCTGGCGCTATGCTCCGCATATTACGCAATCAGCTTACCGGTAAAAAAAGAGGGTCTCTTGTTTTTATGGATGAAGCGACATGGCTCAACAATAACAATATGGTTAGTTGTGCTAAACGAGTGTTCAATGGCAACCAATCAAAGCTATCAACCAGTTATTTTGGCTCAGGAATGGATGGCACCGGTGTTGATCTAAAACTTCCGCCGACGCTCATTTTTGTTGCGAGCAATGAAGATATAACCGATCCTGCATTAGCAAGTAGATTTGATACCATCAAGTTTCCTATGCCAAAGGTATCATCATTAGCCTACTGCGCTGAAAATATTATCAAAAAAAGCAAAGTGCTCAAAAAACATCGCAGTATATCTCAAGAAAATCTTATGACATGGATTAAAGAGAACGAAATTAAAAACTTCAGAGCTGTTGAATCAAAAATTGAGCAATATATGCTCGCAAAAAATTAACGAATTCTCTTTCCAACCCCTCAAAAAAACTGACTTACCCCTTTTATTTGATTGGCTTGCATTGCCCCACATTGCAGAGTGGTGGCGGGAAAGCCGTGACTGGGAAATTTTTTCAAAAAAATATATCCCAAAAATAACGGCACCTGATATTCAACAAGTCTTTATTATACGTGACGGTAAACGTATTGGATATATTCACAGCTATGAAGATCCTGGTAAAATCTTTGGACTTGATTTGTTTATTGCTGATACTGAATCTTTAGGAAAAGGTTACAGCGTTCCTTTAATTAAACAGTTTATTCACCAGTTCATATTGCCATTGGGACCAAAAAAAATCGGCATCGACCCAGAAATTACCAATGTACGTGCAATTCACGTGTATGAAAAAGTAGGATTCAAAAAGACACATGTCGGCCAAACGACTGACGGCACAAAAATGGTGATAGCGCAATTTATGGAGCTTGATCCAAAAACATTATAAATGTTGTGCTTAAAAAATATTAAAAAAATTCGCCGAAACTTACTTTATCCTTAATTACGCAGCTACTGCGTAAAATTCAAATTTATTGTACCTCTTTTGAAGCATAGGTAATATCAAATTCTTTTGGCTTTCGATGAAAATTTAAACCCAGTAAAATTATTGGTTTATTTTGATACTGCAAAGCTTCATAGTACTTACGATCTTCGATTTGCGCCAATGCTTTTTCTGCTGATTGATTAAATTTTAGTTCAATAACATAATTAACTGATTGAAGCTCAACCACCATATCAATACGTCCATGACTCGTCATGTATTCAGAATAAACTTCTAAGCCAGCAGCAATAAATAAAATATGCAGTAATCCGTGATAAAATCTTTCTTCTGAAGCATGTATTAAATAGGGAACTTGAACAAATGTCTCTTTAATTAAGGTAACTATTTTGCGATATCTTTTGTTTCAAAAGCGTCTCCTAATCTTGAAGCAAAAAGCCCTGTTTGATCAACATCTGTTTGAGTAAAAACACTCAAAAAATATTGCCCCATAGCAGTGCGTACTTCATAATTTGGATAATCTAGTATATAGGTTTTTCCCCCTTCACTCAGTTGCTTTATAGTCAAATAGCCTGATTGAAATAGCAAAGAAACAAGGGGCGTTGTTCCTACATTAAAAGAATCAAGAAAATTTTTTGTCGCCTCAAATGGTTCTAGATGAAGCATTTTTAGTTCTATTGAGCGATAATTTTTTTTTATTTCTTTTATTAAAAAAGAAGGAGTGCCCGTTTGAAGCCAAAAATTTTCATATTCTTGCCTATTAAACGCATGCATAACAGAAAATGGATTATAAACTGCAATGACACCTATTCCAAACTTATAGCCATTATACCAATATTTAATTTGTTGACGTAGTTCGTCATAAGAAATATTTTGTTGATCTGCCCATGCTTGAATATGCGAAATAAAGCATTGATCAATTTCTTCATCCGTGTAACCACAAATAGTAGCCCATTGCTTATCCAATGTTATAGTCGTTAAATTATTAAGGCCGGAAAATATTCCTACTTTAGCAAATGTACTAACGCCTGTAATAAAAATAAATTTAACATATTCATCTAAATCTTTAATGGCTGAAGAAAAACTATGTAAAAAATCTCGAATTTCTTCTGCTTTTTTTTGATCATCAAGTACTTTTAAAATTGGATAATCATATTCATCAATAAGAATTGCTACTCTGCCAAAACGCCTGTAAAGTTCTTTTGCTAAATAACCCAAGGCAAGCTCTGGGCTTGTAGCATGTGTTGGGTTGATGGTAAGTTCATAGTTTTGAGCTATATCAAATAACGCAGAAAGCAATCCAGTAGTCAAACTATTAGCATCTTTTATACCAAGCCCAGAAAGACTTAAAGCAATCACCCCATGCGGTTGCCAGGTATAATCACTTTTTTCAATCCAAAGATCTTTAAATAATGATTTATTGCCGGCCAAGATTTCTTTTAGCGTTGAAACAAAAAGTGATTTTCCAAATCTTCGGGGTCGAGAAAGAAAATATCGTTCACCTTGTGTGATCAGATTATAAGCCTCTTTAGTTTTATCAACGTAAAGATAGCCATCGTTACGAATTTTAGAAAAAGTGCTTATGCCAAGGGGTAATCTTTGTAAAATAGAAGTTTTCATAATTAAACCAGTTTTGTATTTTTAATATATACTATAAATATACACTATACAGCATATAAATAACATAGGTTAATAGGCAAGTACGCGTATCTATTATTTAAAAATATAATACTTGAACTCCAGCACTACAACTAAACACAATCCAAGCGTCTTTTCAACCTGCTGATAGCATGTATAGCAAAAACAGTCGTGAAAAGCACGAGTGCTCCAAAGCTAAACCAGAACGGCAATAAACCTTGCGGCCCCAAAACCGCTGAACGAGTTCCTTCCATAACATAAACAAAGGGATTCAATAAACTTATATAACCAATTATTGGTGATAGTTTATAAGCAGTTTCCCATGAATAGAAATAACAACCAAGCATATACATTGGCGAAATAAACCGTACCCAAAGATGAGTTAAGCTTCGCATACCACCTTTTAACATACTGGTAATCCATAGAGCAAAAAAGCCAAAAAATAAGTTGGAAGTTATGATCATCAAAAATAGCCTACCATACGCAATGCCGCTCAGATTAAATCGAGAAAATAGGAGTATCTTGCCAAGCGGAAAAAGCAAAATATTAATGATAGATGATTCTAAAGCCCATGCGAGCGCCTGCGAACAAAATATAGTCCACGTATTCACCGGTAATATAAGTTTCGAGTTTATCGTTCGATCACCATCAATATCCGCTACAAGCGTACCAACTTTATGAGCAATTTGAAAAAAACCAAAACTAGCGATCGCCCCTACTAAAATAAAAGTACCATAATCGACAGCAAGGCCAGGCATAAAATAACTGAAAACAAAAACATTCAAGCTGATCATAATTATAAGATCAATGAATTTATTCCAAAAGCCTCTAAAAAATAATAACAAATCTTTTAAAACAAGTTGGCTTACAATATAAAGTTGTTCATATGTCTGGTTCATAAACGCTCCTCATTCGATTGTGTGAGCTTTAAAAAAACCTCTTCAAGATTCTGTTTTTGATGAAGTTTTTTTAACTTTTCAGGTGTATCAATAGTGACTATCGATCCTGCATCGATTATACAAACGCGGTCCGATAATGCTTCTGCTTCATCAAGATAATGGGTGGCAAGCAAAATAGTGACTCCTTCTTTTTTTAGATTGGAGATTACTTGCCATAACTGGTGCCGTACTTGTGGATCAAGTCCAACTGTAGGTTCATCTAAAATAACCAATTTTGGATGATGCATCAATGCTCTTGCGATAAGAAAGCGTTGTTTAAATCCTCCAGAAAGCACATGCGCTTGTGATTTTAAGTATGAAGTTAAATTAAACTTTTGGGCAAGCTCATCTATTCTTGGTTTTATTTGAGCTGCATGCATACCGTGATAACGAGCAGCAAAATCAAGATTTTCTTCCAAAGTAAGCGAAGCATCTAGGTTTGGCTTCTGCGGACAAAAACCAATAATTTTTCGATAATTCAATAAATCATCAAAAACAGACTTCCCCTTCCATATAATATCTCCTGAAGTTGCTGGATGAAGCGTTGCAATGATTGATGTCAATGTTGTCTTGCCAGCGCCATTGACTCCTAAAAAACCAAGAATTTCTCCTTGGTAAACATCGAGCGAGATCCCTTTGAGTACTTGCCTAGTGCCCTGGTCACCGGTGTATTGTTTTGTTATCGATTCAATTTTGATAAATACCTGACTGTTGACCATTTGGTCCTCCATTGCTTTTTACATCTTCTTGGTCAATCATAACAAACTTTCTTTCATAGGTCACTTCTGGATATGCCACTTCTTGGTTATCATCAAGAATAGTAGACGGAATGCCCTTGAGATACTTATCAAAAAAACGAATATGGCCATCTTGAACCAACACACAATCTTGCATAACAATTAAATTATGGTATCATCAAAATAATCTTAATTTTAATCCCCTTTTGCGAAATTCAAGGGTGCGCTATGAAAGTTTTTAATCTTATCTTCTAATTTTTCGGTCCTGTAGCAAATCACTACTTGCCCTGAAATTCCTCCTATCACTACTGCATAAAACATACTTATGCAGAAAATAATCTTTTGCAAAATTAAGAAAGAACTTAATAAATGAATAATCAGATATCTGAATACCCTTACCACGGGGTAGAAGTAAGTTACGAAAATAAACCAGCAGGAATAACTCTTTCAGGAACACTAACGCTCCCATCAACCACGACTACCGAAAGTCCATTTCCTGTTGCAATACTAATCGCTGGCATGGGACCAGTTGATCGTGATGGCACAAACTATTATGGCCGCAAACCATCTTTTGTTCTTGCCGATCATCTAACAAAACAGGGAATTGCAGTTCTCCGCTCAGATAAACGCGGTGTTGGCAAATCAACAGGAGTATTTGATCAGGCAGTTACCTGTCAAGATCTAGCCGACGACGTACTTGCTGGCATTGCATACCTTAAGACCCGCAAAGAAATTGATCCTAGCCAGATTGGCTTAATTGGACACAGTGAAGGTGGTCTTGTAGCAACCATGGTTGCTACTGATTCTAACGATATAGCTTTTACCGTTCTCACGGCAGGAGCTTTGGTAAATGATGTACAAAGTGTAGTTGCACAAACTGCCTCGCAACTCAAAAAAGATGGCGCATCTGCTGAAATAATAAAACAGGATAGCATAATACGTTCAAAAATTCTTGAGCTAATAAAGCAAGAAAGCGACTCTCTACAAGCAGAAAATCAAGCACAACAGCTATTTGCAGAACATTGGCTTTGCGCATTATCTGAAAATCAAAAAAAAGAAACTGAACCTCTTCTTTTTGCATTCTCTCAAACAAAGTTCGAATCACGGATCAAGTTCATGAACTCTGTTTATTATCGTTTTATGCTTAAGTATGATTCTTTATCAGCGCTTGCGCGTATTCATGGTCCACTGCTAGTATTATACGGTGAGTTAGACTTTATGGCACCAGAAATAGTTATTCCACCAATCAAAATGGCAATGGAAAAGTCAAAAAACAGAGACTATACTATCCTTGAATTGCCAAAAATCAACCATTCACTACAAACAGGGGTAACTGGATCTCTGGCCGAATATGCAACAATTCAAGAAACGATTGCACCACTTGCTTTGCAAACCATATCAGACTGGATCTTAAAGCGAGTGACAAAACTGATAGAGAATAATAATAGTGAAGTGGCGAATAGTGATAGCAAATAAACAATAATCTAAGACAATCAAGAACGGTGTGCTAAAAACACACTGTTCTTGATTTATATTACTTTCAAAATTAACTTATTGAAAAACAGGGAAAATTTTTATGAAATTACATTTTATAGGTGGTGCCAGCGGCAGCGGAAAAACGGCAGTAATGCCACATTTAAAAGCACTTTTGGAAGGCACTGTCATTTATGATTTTGACGACATCGGTGTACCAGAAGGCGCCGATAAAAAATGGCGACAAGAATCTACAGAAAAATGGCTACAAAAATTATTAAATGATGGCAAAGATGCCTGTTTGCTTGGCCAAATTGTTTTAGGAGAAATCCTAGCATGCCCTTCTGCTAAACAGATAGGTAAAATAAATTTCTGTCTTTTAGATGTAAATGATTTCGAAAGAATCCAGCGACTCAAAAAACGCAACACCTATGGCGCCGATCAAAATATGTTGAATTGGTCATCTTGGCTACGCATGCATCATCAAGATCCGCAATGGATGCAGAATGTTTTAAAAGAAAATTGCTGGAATGGGCTGTCTTTTAGCGTATGGGATCAACTTGCAAATTGGGATAATGTAGCAAACGTCAAAATGATAGATACCACCAAATTAAATTTAAATGAAGTTGCAACAAAAGTAGTTGACTGGATCCAAAAGTAACCCCTAAAAACTGAATACATAAAATTTAAAAAATAAAATCCTAAAACCATGACCATCACATATTCATTACACTCTAAAATCAGAACTTTTTATTTAGCACTTAGGAACAAAACATGAAAGATAGCACCATAATCGTTTATCTGATTGGCAAGCCAGGCGTTGGCAAATACACCATAGCAAAAGCACTCGCAAGTGATTATGGATTTATTCTTTGCGATAATCAGCTTATCAACAACCCTATTTTTGAATTATTACAATATGATGGCTATACCAAGATCCCTGATTTTGCTTGGGATTCTATCGCGCGCATAAGAACTGAAATTTTTGAATTTCTAACCAAAATTCCACAAAACAATTACATACTCACAAACAACCTTTACGATGATGATGGGGATAAACGTTTGTACGAACAGGTGAAAAAAATGGCAGAAACCAGAGGTTCGCTTTTTGTACCTGTAAGGCTTCTGATTAATCAAAGCGAGCATTTAAAACGCGTTATCAATCCAAGCCGACGCGAAAGATGGAAATCCATTGATCCACAAGATGTTTATGACGAGACCCCACTTCTTCCCATTATTCACCCTCATCTACTTGAGCTGGACGTAAGCAATTTAAGCGCGAACGAAGCTGCAAAAAAAATCACAAATCATATTAAAAGCTTAAAACCATGATAATCATATATTTATTTATAGCCATTCAAATAATTCTTCTTTTTTTTATGACGTTTCATGATTGGATGCATCTGCCACCTTTAACCGATATTCGTGAAATAGAAAAGCATAGCACAGTCACCGGTCGCATGATCAATTCTATTATTTTTTTCTTTTTAATTTTTATACCCCTGAGTTTGACTCTATTCTATCAACCAAACTTTCCCTGCTGGGTTTCCATTACTATTACTTTTATATATGGATTACTGACATTGGGCACCATAACTTCATGGTGGATTCCCTATATTATGGGAAGTTCGGAATCGCACAAACAAGGGTTTGTAGAATACAAAAGCACCCATCATTTTTTACCCACTCGAGGAGATAACGTAACACCAAATACGCTCCATGTTATTTTACACCTGCAGATATGGATGTGCTTAGGTATTTCAATTTATCTATTGTTGGCAGCTTAAAATATTATTGATACTAAAATTGCTATAGTTAAAAAATACTCCCCAAAAATAAAGAAAGACTTTTATGGATCATAAAAAAAATACCCCAAAATTAGACGATTATGCACAGCTACTGAACCAAATCAAAAATGACATCCAACAGTCACAATTAAAAGCCGCACTTGCCGTTAATCAAGAACTTATTTTACTATATTGGAGAATCGGCAAAGAACTGACTGAAAAAGTTGATCGTGAGAAATGGGGTTCGAAAACAATTAACACCCTTGCCAGCGATCTTTCACACTCTTTTCCTAACCTTTCAGGATTTTCTGCCCGCAATATGGCTTATATGAGAAAATTCGCCGAAATTTACCATGATCTTATTAATTACGCAGCAGCTGCTGCGCAAATTCCCTGGGGTCATAATATGGTCATTATGGATAAAACCGAAAATAACGATCAGAGACTATTTTATGTGCAAAAATGCTTAGAAAACGGCTGGAGCCGAAGCATGCTCACCATGTGGATTGAATCAGACCTCCATGGCAGGCAGGGAAAAGCTATAACTAACTTCAAAACAAGGCTTCCCGACGTGCACTCTGATTTGGCCCAACAAACCCTCAAGGATCCTTATAATTTCTCATTTTTGACGATCGCAGAAAAAGCAAAAGAACAAGAGATAGAACAAGGGCTCATGGATCATATTCAAAATTTTCTTGTTGAGTTAGGAAAGGGTTTTGCATTTTTAGGCAGGCAATATCATATACAAGTGAGCAACAAAGATTTTTATATAGACCTGTTATTTTACCACATTAATTTACGTTGCTTTATCGTCGTCGAACTGAAAGCTGGTGAATTTGAACCTAGAGATGCTGGACAACTCAACTTCTATTTAACCGCTGTTGATAAAATATTGAAAGGCAAAGACGACAATCCCACTATTGGCCTTTTGTTAGTTAAAACTAAAGATAATCTTATTGCTGAATATGCATTACAGGATATCAATAAGCCAATGGGTATAGCTGGGTACACAACAGATCTTATTGCTTCACTACCAAAAGAATTTAAAAGCAGCTTGCCAACTATTGAAGAAATTGAAGCTGAGATAGAAAAAGCTACTGCAGAAACCAGTGGTTCAAAAAAAAGCAAACCAAAAACATAACGTAAAATTAAATTCGTAAGTTCAGAAAAAACCCAAAAACTAGCGCCAAAATTTACCCTGATCCTAATTGCGCAGCAGCTGCTGCGTAAATTCAAATCTATCGTACCTCTTTTGAAACATAGGTAATTTCAAATTCTTTGGGCTTTCGATAAAAATTTAACCCAAGCAATAGTATCGGTTTATTTTGATAGCGCAAAGCATCATAATACTTACGATCCTCGATTTGTTCAAGCGCTTTTTCTGCCGACTGATTAAACTTTAACTCAATAACATAATTAACTGATGGAAGCTCAACAACCATATCAATACGTCCATGACTCGTCATATACTCTGAGTAAACTTTTAATCCAGCAGCAATAAATAAAGTATGCAATAATCCATGATAAAATTTTTCTTCTGAAGCATGTATTAAATAAGGAATTTGAACAAATGTCTCTTTAATTAGGGCAACTATTTCAGTGATATTTTTTGTTTCAAAAGCATCTGCTAATTTTGAAGCAAAAAGCCCTGTTTCATCAATATTTGTTTGAGTAAAAACACTCAAAAAATATTGTCCCATAGCAGTACGCACTTCGTAATTTGGATAATCAAGTATATAGGTGTTTCCCCCTTCACTCAATCGCTTTATAGTCAAATAGCCTGATTGAAATAGTAAAGAAACAAGCGGAGTTGTTCCTACATTAAAAGAACTAAGAAAATTTGCTGTTGCTTCAAATGATTCTAGATGGAGCATTTTTCGCTCCATCGAACGATAATTTTTCTTTATTTCTTTTATTAAAAAAGAAGAAGTACCTGTCTCAAGCCAAAAGTTTCTATATTCTTGCTTATTAAACGCATGCATCACAGAAAATGGATTGTAAACTGCGATGACATCTACTCCAAACCTATAGCCATTATACCAATCCTTAATTTGTTGCCGCAATTCGTCATAAGAAATATTTTGTTGATCTGCCCATGCTTGAATATACGAAGCAAAGTAAAAATCAATCTCTTGATCAGTATAGCCACAAATAGTAGCCCATTGTTTATCCAATGTTATAGAATCTAAATTGTTAATTCCTGAAAATATTCCTACTTTAGCAAATGCACTAACACCAGTAATAAAAATAAATTTAATATATTTATCTAAATTTTTAAAAACTAAAAAAAAATTATGTAAAGAAATTCGAACTTCTTCTGCTATTTTTTGATCATTAAGTGTTTCTAGAATTGGATAATCATATTCATCGATAAGAATCGCTACTTTACCAAAACGATTGTAAAGTGCTGTTACTAAATCACCCAAAGCGTATTTTGAACTTGTTGTATCTATTGATTCGGTAATTGTATAACTTTGAGCAATACGAGATAATATACGAAGTAATCCCTTGTTTAAACTTTCAACATCTTTTATATCAAGCTCGGAAAGGCTTAACGTAATAACCCCATGTGGTTCCCAGGCATAATCACTTGTTTCGATCCAAAGATCTTTAAATAAAAATTTATTACCAATTAAAATTTCTTCTAAAGTTGAAACCAGCAGCGATTTTCCAAATCTTCGTGGGCGAGAGAGAAAATATCGTTTACCTTGGGTAATCAAATCATAAATCTCTTTAGTTTTATCAACATAGAGATAGCCTTCGTTGCGAATGGTAGAAAAGGTGCTTATGCCAAGAGGTAATTGCTGTAAAGTAGGATTTTTCATAATTAAACCAGTTTCGTGATTTTTAATATATACTATTAATATACACTATTAAGGGTATAAATAGTATGAATTAATAAGCGAGTTATTAAATTATTATATTTACTGAAAAATTGATCCCTAAAGCATAGACGTATAAAATTCACCAAAATTTACCCGGTCCTTAATTGTGCAGCAGCTGCTGCACAATTATAAAAGCCATATTTTTTAAGCTAAAACACCCCACAATATGCCTTATTGTTAGCTTTCCCCCGGCAATAGAATTCTTCCCTCCACCAACCCTCTTTTCAAGCTTTTTTAATTTTTTAACACATTTTTGTCGACAAAATCTAAAATCGTCGATAAAATTAAATTATGTTTAACTCGTTTTAATATCTAACTTATTTTGGTGGGCTTATGGCAAAAAAAACAATATTCTCTTCTGAAAGCACTTTATCGCAGCAATGTTACGAACAACTTCAAAATGAAATTATTGAAGGGATTCTCAAACCGGGTCAAAAACTCAAAGTTACCCCCATTAAGGAACGTTTTAATATAGGACAAAGCCCGGTAAGAGAAGCTTTATCGCGGCTTGCCTCTTTTGGACTTGTAGAAATTGAAAACAATAAGGGATTTAGGGTTTCTACTATTTCCGAAGCTGATATACGTGATACCTATAATACCTTTACCCAAATTGAAAACATGGCTCTATCGCTCGCTATTGAACATGGCGGCATAGATTGGGAAATTTCAATAATAGCTGAACTACACAAACTTTCTTTATTAGAAAACAAAAAGGAATTTGACTCTTATGCTCAGTGGGCTGAATGTAATTATAACTTTCATGTAGCTTTGATTGCAGGATGCAATTCACCCACCTTGCTTGATATCCGTCGCAATTTATATATCAAATTTGATCGTTATTGTCGTATGGCATATCAAATTTATAAGCATGAATTACCGGTTAACAACCAAGAACATACGAAAATAGCTCAAGCTGTTTTAAAAAGAGACAAACAAACTGCTCAAAAACTTATGACCTATCATATTAATGGAGCAATTGAAGATGTAGTTAGAAATTTTAAAAAAAATAGTCTTATCTAAAACTTAGCTTTATCTAAAAAAATATCTTTATATAGGAAAAATTATGAAATCTACTAACACATTAGCCAAACTCTTGCATTATGCTTCACCAAGTAAAAGCAAACTGTTTTTTGCTGCAATCTGCTCAACTCTGAACAAACTCTGCGATATTGTCCCTGAAATACTCATTGGTATTTCAATAGACGTGATTGTTAATCAACAACATTCAATAGTTGCAAAATTAGGAATTGCCAACCCCTTCCATCAACTCTATCTTGTTGGTGCCCTTACTGCTCTCTTATGGATTTTAGAATCAATATTTGAATACCTCTATACCATTACATGGCGTAGTTTGGCGCAAGAAATCCAACATAACCTACGCTTAAAAACATATGCAACCATGCAAAATCTAGATCTTGCTTACTTTGAAAATAAAACAACTGGGGGTCTATTAAACATTCTGCAAGAAGACATTCAACAATTAGAGCAGTTTTTAAGCCAAGGACCAAACGAAATAATACAACTAACGGTTAGTATTATTGTTATGGGATTAATCTTCTTTTATCTATCGCCAACGTTAGCATTTCTCACCTTATTGCCCATACCTTTTATTATTGCTCTTGCCTATTATTTTCAAAACAGATTAGCACTACTCTACGAATTAGTACGTCAAAGCTCCAGCAACTTAGCAAGCCATATCGCTTATAGACTACATGGTGTTACAACCATCAAAAGCTATACAACCGAAAATTATGAACTCACCCGTTTACAACAAGAAAGTAATCTCTACCAAGAAGCAAATCACAATGCAAGTCGCGTAAACGCTCTCTATATTCCTATAGTACGTATGGCAGTAATGGCAGGGTTTATTATGGCATTAATTGTTGGTGGCATATATGCACTACAAGGAATAATTCCTATAAATTGGTACGCCGCCTTAGTTTTTTTAACTCAGCGCTTTTTATGGCCATTTACTTCATTAGCGACAATTACCGATATGTACGAAAAAACCATCGCTTGCGCTAAACGAATTTTAGCCGTTTTAGAAAGTCGCCCCAAAATTCTTGATGGCAGCAGTATATCCGACATAACTTCAACTCAAAGCAGTTTAACGTTTGCAAATGTTTCTTTCTCTTATTCTTCTGATATAAAAGTACTAAATAATCTCAATTTTAACATTCCTGCTCAAAAAACGGTTGCTTTTGTAGGCGCTACTGGATCAGGAAAAAGTACTCTTATTAAACTGTTATTGCGCTTTTATGATCCAAGCAACGGTCTTATTTCAATCAATGGTCAAGATATCAAAAATCTAAAACTAGATAACTTGCGAAAAACAATAGCATTGGTAAGTCAAGATGTCTATCTGGTAGAAGGAACTGTTGCAGACAATATTGCATATGGCTCATTTATGGCGTCTCGTGATGAGATTATTACAGCCGCAACCATGGCTCAAGCACACACATTTATTATGGAACTACCCTTAGGCTATGACACAAAAATACAGGAACAGGGAAAAAATCTTTCTGGTGGGCAACGTCAACGTATTGCAATTGCCCGTGCAATTATGAAAAAATCACCTATCCTCATTTTTGATGAAGCTACATCTGCTATCGACAATGAGACAGAGATGGCAATTCAGCAATCAATAAGCACATTAGCTAAAGATCATACTATTATTATCATCGCTCATCGTCTTTCAACAGTACGTAATGCTAATACCATTTTTGTATTGGATAAAGGTTCTATTCTTGAATCAGGCAACCATGAGACACTTTTAAAACAAAATGGTGCTTATGCAAAACTCTGGAACATAACAAGTTAAAAAATAAAAAAATTAATAAAAATAGGCCTTGACCCTCACATTGTGTCATACTTTATCATGATTAATGAAAGGAATAAACAATGGCTCAATGGCAGATCAAAGAGATAAGTGATTTAACTTCAATATCGATTCGTATGTTGCGGCATTACGACAAAATTGGGCTCCTCAAGCCCTCTTTGCGTAGAGAAAACAAGTATCGATATTATTCTGAGGCTAATCTAGCGACATTACAACAGATCATTGCTCTTAAGTTTTTTGGTTTTAACTTAAAGCAGATCAAAACCATGTTACATAATTCGCAGACCATAGCTCAAAATCTGAATGTGCAGCGAGTTGTTATCGAACAACAAGTTGCCACTCTCTGCAAAACCGCAGAACTGATCAATTCTGTAGTTGCTGGCCTTGAACCATCGGGAATTCCTAATTGGAAACAACTTATTTCATTAATTGAAAGGTATCAGATGCAAAACGACGTAAAAAAAACATGGGTAAGTGTACTTTCTAACTCAGAGCAAGCTCAATATGCAGAATTTTTATCTGAATTGAAAAAGAAGTCTGGCCCTAAAGATGAAGAGATTTTTACTAACAAATGGTTAAATCTTGTTGATCAAATAAAATTGAATCTCCATAATGATCCTGCAAGTCCCATTGGTATTAAGACTGCAAAAGAGCTGAGCGAAATGCTTTTTGCGATGTACGGAAAAAAGCATGCCAATTTAAGAACGGCTATTTGGGAAAAGGTTAAACAAGGCGCAATGGACAGTTTTCGCGCTACATCTCCAGAAGCAATTGAGTTAATCGATAAGTCAACACACCATTTTCCTTATGTTATATCTCCCGAGATAGCTCAGTGGCTTGATAAAGCGATGGACAATTACACCTATAATCGGGCACATATAATTCTTGCACAAATCGAGTTGGGAGAAACTGCAGCTCTATTGCAACAATGGAATGATCTTGTGGATGAACTCTGTGGGCAGGGCGTAGAATTAAGACGTCAATTTTATAATAATATGAAAGCGAATTTGGAACATAAAATTGGCCCAAATGCTAAAAAATGGCTTGAAGCTTTGTCTAAGAATTAACGTAAGAGCTTATCTAGAAAATACAAGTTTAAGCTTGTTAAAATTTTGGATAAGCTCTTAATATTATTACAGGCAATATTTTTTAAATTAAACGTATCTTCCTGCGTTCTTGTCATCATCAACCCACACAAAACGAGGATGCAAAACCCCTTGATATTCTGTATCCTCTAAAAACATTGTATGCGGACGGGACCAGATTCTAAAATCACCGTACAACGATTGATATACTACCATTTCTTGCATAGTCTCTGTATCCATCGATACAAAAAACACCAAATAACGTGAGCTCGATCTAAGCGGTTAGCATTTTGCGGACTTTTTTGTGAATTGATGGTTTGTTTTCTCTAAACGAGTAAGCAATTAATGCAGCACAAACA